>Ga0065711_1008945_pt1 | contig 19678 bp, 12 predicted proteins | sample Hoacrofraction12_FD_59098 | JGI IMG/M metagenome (GOLD analysis project Ga0065711, IMG submission 59098) | Hoatzin crop microbial communities from Cojedes, Venezuela - Epithelial fraction 12 v2 (version 2) | ecosystem: Host-associated > Birds > Digestive system > Esophagus > Crop | place... | reverse complement strand
CGGGGGCGTTAAACGGCGGGATGAGCGGGGCCGGCGGGCCTGCTGCCCCGCCGCGCCGGGGTGAAGCGCTTGCCTGCCTGCCGGGGGCCGTGGATGCCCGCGGGGCCCGGCTGGCGGAGCAGTGTGCGGGGCTGCTGCCGCGGTTTGGGCGCGGGAGGAGTTGAGGTTTGCACCGCGAAGGCCCCTGGTGACGTCTCCCGTCCGTTCTTCCGGCAGGACGAAGCGGGGGTCCCGGGTATGCTGGTTGGAGTCGCCGTCGATGGAGAGGAGGTCTGGGCGGAAGGTCGGTCTGCGGGAGCGGGAGCTGTGCGGTTGTGTTTAAGAACCTTTCTCGCAGTGGTTTGTCGGGTCGGTCTCTGCGGACACTCCTACTCTAGGCCTGCAGCTGGGCAGGGGGCTCGCAGAAGTGTGCCGCGGAGGTGACGAGCTGGGCTCCCCGCAGGAGCTCACCCCGTAGCCGGAGTGGTAACGGCTCACGTGTGGCGATTTGTCTGGCGTCTGTGGGCCGAGGTGTGGATTTGCACTGGGGAGGTACTGAGATTTAACAGATGTCGTCCTTCCAGAAACTGCAAGTGATTTTTCTGGTTACACAGCTTAGATTTAAATAGTCTGGTAGTACCACTCACATCATGTAGGCATTTGATGTTTATTTAAAAAAGAAACCCCAAATGAAACACCAAACTGTGTGTCTTTTTCCAGAAATGTTTTCGTAATGTGCTTGGGGTTTTTTGGACAACTTAAATGGTGGTAGTAAATGGCAATGTATTTCATTAACGTCTTATAGAATTGGAAAAAAAAATTCTTTACTATCTTTCTTCTAATTATCTGTTGTTGCATTAACTTTTATGTACGCATAAAGCTGACTGTAGGTTTTCATTTCCCTTTCATTGTGACAGAAGGGAGTTGGAGAGCCTCTGGTACCTTTTATAATGTGGCCTAATGAGAAAATCGTGCTAGAAACTTAATCATAAGCTTTCTGAAATCGGGTAGCTTTTTCTGGTCTCAAACTGCCTAGCAAGGAAAGCAGAAGTTGTTGTAAGGCTTCTGCAGAATCCCTTCCTCGACACGCAGGGAAGTGCCCGAGGGAACTAGTGCCGGGGTTGTGGTTTCTCGCCAGGACTGCCGGATCCAGCAGGCAGACAGCTCCGTGCGTTGCTTGTATTCTGTGACAGCGGTACTAAACCTGCTTTCTTGCTAAACTGATGGGAGCGATTTGAGATTTGGAAGGTATTATCACTGACGGGCACAGCACCCGCGTCCGCCAGCACCGTGCAACTACCTGAGTAGCAACTCTGGGTAAAGGAAAGGGTCTTGGCCAGCTGACCTGCCATTCTGTTTTGTTCATTGTGTTTTGGCAAGGATTTCTTCCCCAAGCAGCTCATTGTTAGCCGGTGGTTTTATGTAGACAGATACGCGTTGCTTGCCGGCTTTGCTTGTACTGAAAAGTGCAAATACGTCATTACTGCGTTTCATTGCTTTTTCTGCTGCAGCATCACTTGCACAGTTTCTTTGAACCTAGCTCAAACTGAAGACTAGTGGGGGAGCTTGATAATGCCACATTAATTCCAGGTCTTGCTACCAGTCTTGTGGGAAGGTTGCATAGGAAAATGCTGGTGTGGAGACTGTTAAGCTGTCTTGAATGAAGTCATGCTGAGTGATGTTGAAACATAGCGTATGATACCAGTTATGTGAAGCCTTACAGCTTAGGTAACTGCTGTGAATTTGTGAATGACTTCCTTCCTCAATGTCTGTACTGATAAAATAAGACTACTATTTCAGCCATTCATTCAGAACAGTAAAAGGTGTATTTATGGCTGTCGGTCAGTTACTTTACAGTCTAGGTTTTAGTCTCTAGTTTTTCTACATTGAGTATTTGACCTCAGGAGTGTAAATTTTGGCTTAATCTTCAATCTCATTTGTCATTAGGTTTGTTTTGTAGTCTTAATCAGTAACTTGGGATGCCTTTGGCCAATACAATGGGCTTTGATTCACTGTTCCTACAACATTAAAACATAGCAGGGATAGTCCAATGCTTCACATCACAGTTTAACTAGTGGAAAAACATTTTAAGGAGCCAGTAGATTTAATTAATTGCAAATAGTTAATTCAACATGTCTCTATGCAAAATATTTACCACAGTGTTTTTATTTTCTTAAAGGTTTGGGTTATGCTGATGTAGAGAATCGTGTGGTATGTAAGCCAGAGACAATCATGCGAATTGCTAGTATTAGCAAGTGTCTTACAATGATGGCTGTTGCTAAATTGTGGGAAGAGGGAAAGCTGGATCTAGATGCTCCGGTGCAGAAATATGTCCCTGAATTTCCAGAAAAAGTCTACGAGGGTGAAAAGGTACGTAATTTTTTGGTTTGTTGTTGGTAGCAACTTTTTTGGATTTTTGTTCATGGTGTTGCACAGTCATATGTGTACAGGTGCCTGTGCCTGGACCTATTCCCATAAAACACCAGAAATCATTCAGACAAGCACTGATGTTTGCTGCTTGAAAAGCAGGGCTGGAAATCTGGACCTTCAGTTTTATATCAAGTGTGTAGTGTGCACATGTATATGCATGTATTTTCACTGGCTTTGACACACGATATTTAGAAGGTCTTACATCTTTGTCTGTTCATCATCATGCTGAATTTTACTTTGCTGGCAATTTAGTGTGCATCATATCTTTAACAAAGAAGAGCTCACATGTAAATATTGTCCTTTCTACTTAGGTCACTATTACTACAAGACTATTGGTCTCACACTTGAGTGGGATTCGTCACTATGAAAAAGATACTGCAAAAGTAAAGGAAGAAAAGGAAAAGGCAAACAGAGCACTAAGGCTAACGAAATGCCGTCAGGATAAAGAACAAAAAGAAAAAGAAGGCAAAGTGATTGAAAAGACTGATTCTGTCAAACCTAGGGAAGAGCACGAAGGTGAGGTAAAAAGCCGAAATTCAAAACCTGGCAGGAGAGACAAGGAATTTGAGCAAGAAGAGTATTATTTGAAGGAAAAATTTGAAAGTGTGATTGAATCACTGAAGATATTTAAAAATGATCCTTTATTCTTTAAACCAGGTGAGTTTCTATTACTTTAGACCAAAATGTGCTCTTCTGGTGAACTTTTTGTTTCACATTGTTTTACATGCAGGGAGGATAGTAGAGTACTGTAAAGTGTTTGTGTGAGGTTCTGGTTTTGTTCTGCTTTTTTTTTCCCTACTCTCTTTTTTTCTTTTTTTTTTTTTTTTCCCCTTCTTCTTGTGCCCCGTTAAAAGCTCAACGGAGAAGTGTTTGGGCTGTTCTGCACATGTGATCGTCTTAAAACTGATGCAACTTTTGAAGACTGGACTGATCAGGATTTTACCAGTTCAAATTTAGATAACAGTCCTGTATAGGTGTCTTTACCAGCCTACTGACTTGAAGAAGTATGCTTGTGTAGACATCTTCCAGTGGTGTATGTGCACCATAATCCAGCAGGTCCAAAATGTGATGTAGCCAAGACTGAAGAGGTAGCACAAGGAGTCCCAGGTAATGCAGGGGAGAGGAGAAGATGGGACCTCAGAGCGCCTGGGAGAAAAGTCTGCTATCCAAGTAATGCAGCAAGCGCTATGACACGTACCTGTTACTGAATGTAGAACTGCTAAAGCAGATTGTAGTTTCGGTATCGAATTTGTATCTACAAAGTGTTTTGTAAGGGGATACCAACTTGCTGTATTCGTGCTCTTGGACTTCTAGATACGAATCAAAGGCAAAAAATTTTAGTGAGGCACTAAACCAGAGCTAAAAAAATCTACAGAAAGACCATAGCATCCCATAATTGTTGAGGTTAGTTATTGTTGGAATTACTGAAATTGATTCTAGAGATGACTTTGGGGAACTTCAGGTGCAAATTCTAAATGAGTTAGGTTAACAGGTAAATGATACCCATTGCTGCTAAACAGTAAATAATGTGCATTTAAGGGGAGAGGGGTAGGAAAGAGGGGGAGCAGTTAACTACTTGCCATCTTGGAGAGTTCTAGGAACCACTTCAGGTGAGAGGTCTGTCTCGACTGTGGGCAGTTTGGCAGTTGCTTGATGTTTCATAAAAGGCGTTAACACAAGAATGAGATTTTCAAAAATGAAGACTTGTTCTGTAAATTAATTATGTTGTCTTAAATAATATGCATGTTAGTGCTCGTATAATCTTCTAGGATGTTCTAGAACTAGGAAACTAGAACTAGAAAAGCTGAGAAAAGTGATCAAGACCTTTGAAAACCTTGAGTGAGCACTACCCTTGTTTTTCCATCGCTAGGGTGCAGGCACACAAACTTGTCACAGGAGGTGACGCTTTTTAAGAAGTCGTTTTATGGTTTGCCCCAGCTTTCCAAATCCAGACATCCTTGTAGGAACTGTTGTGGTACATCTCGTGGGCAGGCTGTTAAATGTCAGGCTGCACATCTGGGCACGAAACCCACCTGTGCACGCAGATCCCCCAGAATGTGTTAGCACTGTTGTCGCAGCCTGCACTTAGCAAGCGTCTGTCTCTGCTGCAGCACAGAAATTCCTAGGGCCCAGTACTGTAAGTCTGTGATTTACATCGTATTAAGATGGGGGTGGAGGGAGACTCTTTTAGCTGATTATTCATTGCTATATGTAGTTTTATTTTCACGTGTGATGACTTACATTTTATCCTTCAGATTCCACTTACGCATCATGTGGCTAACTTCCCTCCCCCACCCCCCTTTCTCACTGTATTTCTTCAAGGTAGTCAGTTCTTGTATTCAACGTATGGCTTCACTCTCCTGAGTGCTGTTGTGGAGAGAGCTTCAGGGCAAAAATTTACAGATTATATGCTAAAGATGTTTCGTGATTTGGATATGCTGTCAACTGTACTAGATGACAATGAAGCAATGATATACAACAGAGCAAGGTAAACAAATGAAACTTTGTTGTTTCCATAATAATTGTTGCTCTTTCTATCTTTATTAAGCCAACTGAAATAAGAATGTGTGAATCTAAAAAAATTTTTTTTCAGGCTTTTAAATGAAGTGGCTTATGTTATTTCAAAGTTAGTCGTGTAACTGATTTTATGTCAGCATTATGATATTGGTTCTGTAATCAGCATGTAAAATTACAGAATAGGAAGTAAGTATTGCCTGTACGTACAGGAGTGTGTATGGGGGAGGGAGTGGCAAGGGTGGCTTTGAAGTTTGCGTTTATTTTGGGTACAAATAAGCAGGTAAGTGTAAACAGAGAAAAATGAAGGAGTAACTAGGAGATTATGGTAGGATATATAGTTACCGTGGTTTGCTTAATAGGCTGACTTTTTCAGAGTTCTGTGGATTTGTAATAGTGTCACAGGAACACGAGGTTTTCATAAATAAAATTTGTAGTATCGATTTAATTAAAATTCTGTTTAACACAGAACATACTTTACCAATTGATTTCTTTTTATTAACTTTAAAAAAACCCAAGGAACAAAACCCCCCCAAAATCCCAGATCAATGTATGTGACTGGATAATCCATTCCAATACAGTGGATAAGGGTAGAGTTTATTGCCTTTCTCTCCAGTCTTATTTTATTGACCTGCCTGCCTGGGTGCTGAAATGTATTTGTTGACTCACCTGTTAAGTTTTGGTGCAGGAGAATGAGACTGACTGAATGGGAAAGCAGGTTATGTAAGAAGTCTCATGAAAATGAGACTCAAACTTTTAAAAGTTTGTCTTCTGAAATGCTCTCAAAGAATGAAAATGGTGATGAACATGTTGAATCCCAGGTTTATTGTACTTACATGTAAGTGTATATTTAAAGTGTGTGCGTGTATATACGTGTGCAGTCTGCAGTGTCTGAGGGACAGCTTTACTTTGTGCTGGTGTTTATTTTGCTCTTCTGGCTGTAGATCTGGATGCTAGTGATGCTCTCGAATTACCAAGCTTGTACAGTCAAGATATTTTAAATGTGTGTGTGTGTATACATTAACCCTTTAATAAACTGAAATATGGTGGGGATGAAAGAATTGGGACAGACGTTTTGGGGATCTTTTTATGGGCTATTTGTTAGGCAGAACTGAGATGCGAATGCGATGGTTTTGTTTCCACAAACAGCGAGCTTGGTCCCTCAAGCTAGAACATACTGACATGTTGTGGTTTGTTTAATGGTTTCTTTATGCTGTATTTCACTGGCATGAAAATGTTTAAAAATTCACATTCTAGAACTTTTAGAGGTATAAGTCAAGCATTTCAGCGTCTCTGTAACAGGCTTTGTTGTGATCGAAAAGCTGACCATAGGCGCACTGAGATAATCAAGTCACTGGCAGAGCTGGTGGTAGTCTTGGGCCGCGCGTCTCTCTTCCTTTGCTTCAGCCTCTGTTTTTCACTAGTGGGGCTTCCAGAAGTTCCCTCAAAGGTTTCCAGTGTAAGTGCAGACCGGGCAGGGCATGTATCCTCTCTTGGACAGTGGGCTTGCCCCAGCCCCCGCTACTCCTCCCCACCCATCCCGTGGTTTTTGTGTGATTCCTTTTCACAGCTCTCCCAGTAGTACATGGCCCTCTTGTGGTCTAAGGCCAAAGGCTGAAATTCATCCCATTCTTTAGTTACTCGATATTCCTTTTTGTATGTTGTCTGAAATTAATCCGGTCAGGATTGGACTGTGTTTTCGGTCAGCGCTCTTGTTGTGGTATTCCTGGTAGTTCATTTGTAGTTTCTAATTTGTATTCTAATGACAGGTTTTGCAAGACTCTTTCAGGCTTCTCACTTTTCTTAGTAGTTCCAGGATATTCAGCTGTTGCAGTATACGGCAACTGTAATGGGGCGGGGGGGGAATCAAGCATATATGGAAAATACTGTCTGGGCACGGTCACCTAAGACCTCAGTGAAATTTCAGCCCGGCGTCTGACAATCATGGGGTAGTTGTAGGATTCCTCTTTCTTAAAACACTTTAATTCTAGTACAGGGACTTAAGAAAAACCCTGTGCTGGCTAATCTGTAGATTTCTGTCACGTGCCTTATTTGTTTATTGCCTTTACTTTTAGTATATCGTAATAGTAAGTGGAAGGATTAGTACTTCTATTGAAACTAAGCTGCTAACCTGAGAAGTCACCTTAATTTTTGTTTTCCTAACTGAATTTCTTGATGGCTCTGCAAGAAATATATTTAAGAAAAATAATTTTTTTAAAATTGTGAGGTTTCATGAGAACAGGCTAATGCATGCTCAGTTTGCTCTCTTAGGGTAGGGCAGCATAAAATAGTTTTGCATAGTGTCTGAGAATGACAGGTTGAATTTTCTTGAATTCTAGGTGTTACGTTTACAACAAAAAGGGACGGCTGGTAAATGCACCGTACGTGGACAACTCTTACAAGTGGGCTGGTGGTGGCTTTCTGTCGTCAGTAGGCGACCTTCTGAAATTTGGAAATGCCTTGTTATACAGTTACCAAGCTGGACAATTTAAAAACACTAATGGCAGACTTCTTCCTGGATACCTCAAACCAGAGACGGTCGCGATGATGTGGACCCCAGTGCCAAAAACAGAAGTGTCGTGGGATAGGGATGGCAAATACGCAATGGCTTGGGCTGTAGTAGAGAAAAAACAACAATGTGGCTGCTGCAGACAGCAGAGACACTACGCATCTCACACGGGTGGTGCCGTGGGGGCAAGTAGTGTCCTCCTGATTCTTCCCGAAGAGCTGGACTCGGCAACTATAGGTGCTGGGCTGGTGGCACCACCCAGAGGAGTCATCGTTAGTATCATCTGTAACATGCAGTCGGTTTCGCTCAACAGCACTGCCTTAAAGATTGCGAGGGAATTTGATAAAGAGAAATGGGCACAATGTGTAGATTAGACAGAGTTGCGTGTGAGCTCACTGTACTGAAACATGAAAAACAGATAGAGAAGGGTGTAATTGGACTCTGATGTCACTAAGAATACGTGAAGAAAAAGTATCAAAAATACACTTAATTCGCTTCTGCTAGTGGTGCTAAACTTCTGTGTAACTGAATTCATCTCTCAGGGAAGTTCCTAGCTTACAGAAGAGGAGTAACAGTCAAATCTGACTTCCTGTAGTACCTGTGTAAATTATCATTATATTAGCAGGTTTTTTCCCTCATCCAGTCAAGCACTTGACCAAGATTTAAAAAAACTAGCATTGGTTTCTTGCACTGAGAAGTACAACAAGAAATCATCTACCTTAAATGTTAAACTTTTGAAAAATTTCTTATCTTGATTTGAGCACACAAAGACGTACTTCGTTATTCTCACAGTTCCAGTCTGCCAAAACCGTTCAGTGTTACTTCTGAAAGAAGAATGGGTGTACTGTCCTTATATTTTCTCATAGCGCTTTTCCTATTTTCTTAAAAAGCAACAAAACCCCAACAAAAGGCAAATCTTGAAGCTACCTCCGGAATGCAGATTTATGCCAGACGTACACTTTTGTCAGTGCTGTGGATTGTTAAGAATTAAAAAGAATTAAGCTAGAGTTATGTAAGTAAAAACCTTTGTGTTTTTTAGATGTCCTCTCTTCCATGTTCATTGGGCGCAGAGAATGTGTGAAACTAGTTCACTGTGAAGTAAGGGTATTATTTCCAGAGTCAGGTACACCCGAATGGCACAACGCCGTGAGCTGTCAGACTCGTGATTTTTGAATGATATGCACACTAACTTTGGTAGCCAGAAATGGCACTGTATTCTGTAGTGTAGATATAATTCCTTTAGATATCAGAATTAGGAACTCAACAAAATTTAAAGCCCGTTCTTGAAGCCAGGAGAAGTCTCACAGACTTTGAGAGGTTTTTTTGAAAACCATCCTTTTTTGGCTGTGGAGACCTGCCTTGAAGAGTCATTTTTTTGCCCAAGGTTGAACATGAAATTGTGACAGAGTTCCCAAGAAGCATTTTCTAATCTTCAGTTTTACTATAGGAATACAGTAACAGCTGAATATGTTGATTTTACGTGTTCCATAATAGCATGGAAGATTTCGGTGGTCTCCCGGATCTGTACCCCCCCAGGTGCCCTGCGGTTACCTCAGGCAGTGTTTCCAGGCTGAGACGAGCCAGACTGTCCTTGCGGAGGGGTTTGAGCGCTTGTGTCCCTGCACTGCTGCTCCACGTCTGAGGGAGGGGTCTCGGGTAACAGCTGGCAGAAGATAGCCTTGCCTGCCCCGTTCACCAGTTAGCGCTTTTAGTGATAACTCCGTAGTTGTTACCTGCCCTGTGCGGAAACAGCGTGCTGTTGTCTCGCTTCCCGGCGTGCCTCTGATGGTAACGTTTATTACCAAAGACTGACCATCCAGGAAATGCAGCATTTCGAGGGGTCAGCATTTTACCTACATTTTTAATTGATGCGAGTAGGACAGGTTTATTAGTTTTCATAATTATAATCATTCTTGTGCCTTAAAACAGTAAAAGCTTACACCTAACCTATTTGCTCGGGTTTTCTGGCCCCCTCACCACAAGGTCACTTTTCTTACTAATGGGTTGTCCTTATCTCAAGAATGAGCGAACCTTTCTGAACGACTTCCCTGTGGTCAGGCAATACGTTATGTACTCTTCCACGGAGGTCTCCGATGCCATCTGAGGGTTCCAGTGCAGAAGTACTGGAGGTGAGCATCTTCTACAACAGCAGCGGTTTTGTTCCCGGTCTCGCGCCCCTCCTCGCTGGGTAAACATGCAGCAGCAGTCACTGCCCGTTTTACACAGGGAACAAGAGTAAGTAGTTCCGAGTTGTTTTCATGTTGAAGAGTATGTGAATAGAAATAGACCAAATAAAATGTTTTACATATAGAAAATCTACAGACAAGTAACACTGTTATTTCAGGATTTATAACATAGTTTTCTTGTATGATGCGTCTGTTCCTGCAAACCATTTTGCATACGTGAGAGAAAAGAGGTTTCATTCACTGACCATTGTGTTTGGGTTTAAACAAAGATTCAGAATGCAGAAGGTGCAGGTTTACCATTATTGAAGTATGTATGAAAGTGGATAATGGTAAGAAGTGTCTGAGGCATTTCTAACACAAAGATATTAATGACAGTGTCTCAACTCTCCTCATAGAATATGTTCAGCCACCAATTTTTTCATGCATACCACATTCTTTATACTGTATCTCCATTAACTTTGAGGCTTCTAAAAAAAACCACCCTCTGTTGTCACCTGTACAGCATTGGAGATGCTATGATGTGTAAACTTCATCTTCCAGTACCTGGAACAAAACGGGTCACAGACTTGCTCTGATCTGGTATTTGCTTAGGAATGAGTTCTTGCCTTTTAGGGTGGAGGAAGAGAAGGCAGAGATCTAGGAGACTGGGAATCCGTCTGGCCTTAGCACATGTATTCAGGTCACAAGTGACTTAATACCGCTACTTTGATGTTTGCTCTGAAACCAGTTATTTGATGGACTGGCAGTAAGTGTGGGAAACTGTCTGGTCAATTAAGAGCAGCTTTCGTGATAAACTTGCTCTTAAATTAACCTTTATCGGGAAAACACAGTATGGCACTGACATAAAACTGTACTGTTCTTAAAAGGCATGTATACTAAATTGGTGCATCTATTTCTGTAGCAAACACCTACTTTTTGCATCTGGTAATTATAAGTGTTCACTGTTTGAATTAACTGAAATAAAACTTATGTTGCAAATGAAACGAATTCTAGTATTGGGTTCAAGGGTTTTTTTATTGACTACAAACATACAAGTTTTGAAAGTCATAAAAAGAGTACAGATTAAATAGAAATTCCCAACAATAATTTGCTGATCAAGACACCTGATACTTTGAGAGCTGTTGACACATAACTTGAGATACGATTTAGTAAAATAAGATACATGTAAGACATCCTTGGAATGTTTTCTTACAGTTAAAAAAAAAATCCACTTTTTAACAGCCATTTAGAAAGGGGTGGAATTTTAAAACTAACTAAAAATCTGTTTCCTCGTTGCAAAAAGGTGATTATTTAGTGTCAGTATTTAATACTCAAAATATGCATGGTTTTGCTGTACTAGTTTTTTTTTTTAATGCCTGGATACCATTCACAGCCATTAGTATCGTTTGCTGGCTTACTGTTGCTTACACACCATATGCCTTCTCTCTACGGAATGCTTTCAGTGTTTTGCAAAAGACTCCTTTCTTTTTTTGGTACAGAATCTCAGTATAGAACACCAAAGGCTGTTTTGAGAGCAGATGAGAAGGAGGGCAAAACCATGCATTCCCGAAGAACAGCTGAATGTGAGTAACTTCGTATTCTTATTTATCACCATGTTACTCAACACGGTGAAGGGACTACAGCAATGCTGAAAGCAGATGAGCCGTTTTAAAGCTATCTGGCCTTTGCAACCCTTGCAGTTAGGGTAGCTGCAGCAATAAGGTACACAAAATGCCTTCTTACAGCAGTTGCTGTCACCATATGCATTATTACACTGCTGTAGCTGATGATTAACGAGGCAGAGGATGCAGTAAGTCCAAGGTTTTCATATTACGAGACACCGCCCAATTAACAATACACTGTTTAAAAGTAAAATTGTAGTAATAGGGCTCAGTTGTCTGCAAACTTGCAGGAAAAGCTTGCACTTCAAATCATTTATTGAAAAAGAGATTCCAGCTCATTAGTCACGAGTAGCACATAACTTTTACAAAATCAATCATAATTACGTTGTTGTATTAATAGGCATTTTTAAACTGGTAAGGCATTCAGGAACACGGATCCAAAGCCACATGCTGAAGTGTTCAGTGTTGCTTTCTTCTAAACGAACAGCCTGTAAAGACATCATGTGAGTACAGATACGAATAGTCCTTCAATTGTTAGACTGCCTTGGAAAATTGCCCACACAACTTCAGTAGGAAAACTCACGCAACACATTTACATTTCATATACCACAAGAGATGAAGATTTAGCACTTTGAGTGTTCTCTAAATCAACCAGCACAACATGGCCGTCGTATAATTCATCTTAAGGCTAAGGTGCACTATTTCTTTTCTTCCAGCTGCCTTCTAAAATTTCAGTCAACTGTTCCATCCCTTAGTGACACAAACCTCAAATTGAAGCAGCTGCTAGGAGTGTTGACACCTTTTCAGCTGCTCAACAACCTCACTTCAGGTATTCTGTCCTCATACAAACTACATCCGTATAGCACACGGTATAAGCACTACTGTATGTAATTTGCTTATATACTTGCCCTTTGTCCTTTACACAAAACATGAACACAATCCGGATTTGTTCTTTTTTTTTTAAAAAACGTCAAGTGTTTCTGGTGTTTTTCATATACCCCAGAGCGGGGCTGCGTTTCAAGATACTGGTGCTGTACCAGTTACCTGTATATAATTATCAGTGATTATTTGTTCCCTTATAATTTGTACAAAACAAAATTTTATTAATGTGAGCCAGGGAGCTGCCTTAGGGTACTTACTGGCAAGCCTCCCCTGACTAGCAGTGGCACAGAATCACTTTAGCCTGGCAAAAGCACCCTACTCATTCAGTGGTGCTTTTTCACGCTCTAAACGTAGCTCAGAATTCAACAGGCAGTATTTATTACAGATAGGCTAAAGGAAACAACAAGTCAAAGCACCTAAAATCCAGTGTGTTCGACCACAGTATAGCTGCTTAGCTGCCTGCTGTATCTGTATAGCCATTTAAAAACAAGAATCCAAAGACAAATTTGCAATTCAGGGCCCATTAACAGTGTTTTTACTGGCCAACTCTATGCAGTTTGCAAAATAAGCGTTCCAATATCAGGTTTCAAAGTCAAAGCTAAAATATTTGCAGGCTATCAATAGATAAACGCATTTATGTAAGCAGAATACCGAGGCTGCTCAGCCTTGCCCCTTACCTTCTGTGAGCCTGGCTTTCCCCCCAGTAGGCTGGCACAGGACAGTTGAGCACCCTACACACAGAACTACTGTCTGAGCGTGGCTGAACACAGTGGTGATCTTGTAGCATCTTGGAAAACAGCATTGTTAAACCTTCCACTGAGTATTCCTAGCATGATTTTTTTTTTTAATGTCTGTGCAATTGAATCAGATACTCTAAATACACGTGTCCGAAAATGGACCTGTATTTCATTACACAGCAAACCGAGTCAAACATTGCTGCTGGGGTCTGAAGAGCTTGCTTTTGCTAACATGCATATGGAAGCCAGTTAGTTAACTGACACTGTTGGGACTCATCATAGGAGAGTCAGCACAGCCCCATGGCTGACAAGCCCTAATGTGCCAGCAGTATGTCTCCTCCAGGAAAGCCGAAGAGTTCCACACTAGCCTTCTCTGCTGGACAGAAGAACCCATCTAGCCAGAGAAACACTTCACATGTAGAACATTGCTGTTGACAGAGCCTGGCAGCCATGAATATGCACACTGCTGTTCAAATCTGTTTTTCCTTTCCTGTTTAATAAGTGGTATGCATCGGGCACGTGCCTGGTTGCGTTCTACAAAGCTAGCATCACACTGAAATGAGAGGACTTGCACAGAATAGCTTCACTAGTTCCAGATGCAAAGAGGCATCAGCAATGCTCTGTCTACAACTTCCAAATTCTATGACTTGAGAATGAACAAAATCACTCTCACACGTGGCTCAGACAAAGGGATTTTCACAGCTATCATTCTTTTCTGAGAAGTATTTTTTAATTAGCTGAGAGGAATTTTTGGAGAGAGAAAACTTGTGAAGGATTTAATGTAGAGTTGGATGTACAAAATAGACAGACAAAGGTGAGCATAGATTCCATTTTCAGCACGTGTGGACCAGAAAGGTAAGACAGAATGCCTGTTGTGAGGAAGGTCCTCTGAAAGCTCTCCAACCAGAGAACTGGTTGGTAGAGAGAACTCCTACTAGACAGAGTAACAGATTTCTGCTTTGTTTAAATCACAAACAGTAACCGCACAAATCTTTGTTCGCAAAAAACTGCCAGCAGCTAAAATTTCACTGTAGCAAATGTTGGCTTCCTCCCGCAAATGTGAACTTCTTCCACGTCAACTAGTTTTTGGCTTTGTGGATTTTCCAGGGAAATGAGCCCAATCCATTTCAGTAACTACACAGCAACTTCCAGCACCACCGAATGATGCACAAGGCCATCTGCTGTTTTCAGGGCCTTGCGCGTAGGGCTCTCATCACTGAAGCTCCCCTGCTTTGCTGTATATATCCCTCCGTAACCAATTAATACAACAGTAGTGAAGATAACCAGTGACCTTTGGGCCTGCGCGGACACGAACTGTATCTTTGTATATGCATGCACGTACAGTGGTTTGAGGAAAGTTAAATCAGTGGCTTAGCCTTCAACCATGTATTATTTAAAAGTAACCACACTTTACTTGAAAACTGTTTTAATGAATTTACCTCACTTTTAGATGGAAAACAATGTCTCAGAGCTTCTTAGAAATCTAAGCTACTAAGAAAGAATAAGATAAGAAACATAAATACAGCAACAGTTCCCTTCTAGTCAGGATGATCACTACTGTAAGTAAGTCTACGCATTTTCTTACTGCTATAGTTGTCTTACGCTGCAGGAGTTCCTAGGAGATGAGTTACCGCACTTGACAATTTCTGTGCCCCGGTGTGGACGTGGCTGTGCTGATGGAAGAGCTGTGCACTGGCAGAGCACGCTCCTGTCACTGGGCTGGGAAATCCCATGGTTTGGTTTATAAAAGAAAAGCTGGTTTTACAGATGTTTCCGGGCCAAAGTAATGAAAGTCTGTGAAAAGCGGGCACAGGCAACACCTTACATATAAGCCCTGCATATGTGAGCCAGATGGTGGCTGCTTCTTAACGGCCACGTGCAGAGAAGGCAGCTGTGCGTGTGTTCCTCTGCGTGTGAACCCCCCGCGTGCCTGCACGTATCTGCACGAGCAGCTCGTCTGGCTGCCCTTTGAGCTTAGGGCAGGAGGAAGGCAATGCTGTCTGCTGCTGCAGGCGTGCGCCAGGGACGCCTTCACGCTTCCCAGGCGCGCCAGTCAGGGGGTTCGGGGTTTGTTCCTTTACGACAGCCTGGCAAGTAGGGAAAGAAAACAACAGGGGAAAAACCTCACGCCAGGCCTCCAGCCACGAAAGTACAAACGTAGTGGTTTAAATGAACTGCTGGAAAAGGCTGGAAATAGTTATATTATTTAAAAGGCCCAAAGCAATCTAACATCACACCCCCACCCCCACCCCCCCCGAACAGATCAGTACATTCCGGGGGGGTGACCGCCGCGGACCTTCACCTGGGCACTTGACGTCCATGAAGTAGGAGCTGGGGCTCTGCACCAGCCACTTCTTCTTGTGCCACCGCCTCTCCTCCTCCCAGGAGGGACGTGCCAGGTCCCTGGCCAGCTGCGGGGGGCCACGCACCGCCGTCAGCCTTCAGCGGGGCCAGGCCCCGGCCGCGCTGAGGGGGGGGGGAAACGGCGGCGGCAGCCTAGCCTCCCCCCACCCCCCCTGCCCTGAGGGCCGCGGCGCGCGCTGCCAAGCTCTGGTAAACAACTCACCGGCATGGCCGCCGCGCCGCGCTCCTCCGCCGGGCGCTAGAGGGCAGGGTCACGGTGTGCGCGAGGCCGGCATTTTGGAGGCAACGAAGGGCGGGCCGAGGTGGCGTCACTCTGACGTCAGGCGGCGGCGGGAGGCCGGGGCCGGTTCAAACCCGCCACCGGTCACCAGCGGGGGGGCCCTGCCGGGAGTGGAGTGGCGGCGGGAGGGGCAGGGCCAAAGCGGCCTTCGTTCATTTCTTAATGGCGGCCGTGTGCCCCGCGCCGGGCTGGCCGGCACCGCGCCTCCCTGCCCCGTACCCCGCGTTACCCGCAGGGACAGACCCCGGGGCTGCGGCACACCGGGCTGTCCCGCCGGGCATCCTGCTCGCCATCCCTCCGTCGCCCTGTAACGCCGCGCTGCCGTGGCCGCACCTTGCCCCGCCGGGCCGGAGCGGGGCCGGCTGGCAGAGGGAGGTGTTCTGGAAGCGTTTCTCGTCGTGTCGTGGGGAATTCAGCGCGGGAGGCCCCGACTCGCACTTCCCTCTGCGCGCTGACCCGTGCAGCCCAGAGCACAAACCCCGCGCAGAATCAGTGCGTCAGCCCGAGCTGTTTCTTTCAGCCTTGCTCAAAGTTCTGTTACTCGTCTGCGAGCAGAGGGGAACAGGGAGAATCTGTTAGGGGTGTCGGTTCAGGGTCTGAAAGAGTCAGGTTTTCCTTCGCACCATATGAAGCACCACCACCAGACAAACAGAACTTGTGAAGTGCCACCCTGCTTCAGCGCTTCCTCCCAGCTTTCCCTGCCTGAACGTCCTTCCTGCAAGGAGCCTCTGCTGCTTGAGGAAGGCTTCAGTCACGGTTTACGTTAAAAATGGGTTTCGGTGGAAGGAGAGGCATGCAGGATGGTCTGAAAACAGGATGTGTTCTGGCCACGTCCCTCTTGGGTTCTCTATTTTGGTTCGACTTGGAGATTCGTTTCCTTCTCGTAACTGCTCGTGGTTCAGTGACCTGCTGAAGGAGTCAGTTCTAACGCCTTACCTTCAGTCTTACGACTGAAGCTTTTTTTGGGGCATACTCTTTGGAAAACAGAAGCACAGCACTGCGTTTAAGTTGCAAGTTACGGAGGATAGAAATGCGGTCTGTACCACAGTGGCGTGGCCTACAGGGACAGATTCAGGTCTAAGGGAATGACTTCCCCTTCCCAGCCCTCTCCCTGCGAACACAGACCTTGATCTTGTTTTAGAGAAAACAAGAAACGCCGTCTGTCTGCTAGAAAGCAGACAGAAAATTTCCAAAGGCTGATCTGGAGGTGTCTAAAACCAACATAGGACAGCTGGGGGGTTTTCTGCATCGCGAGCGGCAGCCTCTTGCCCTTTACAGGAGAGTGCAGGCTTTCTGGGGGGTTCACTACAAAACCTCGTTTAAACTGGCTGTGGTCTCTGAGGAAGTGAGTACTGACTGATTAAAAAAAAATAAATCACCCTAATAATGCTCGCAGCGGTTTGTCTAGAGTGCTAAACTGCGGGGGGGTGTCTCTGTAGTACTAGCACTAAGGCCACGGGGATTGCTGTACGCCAGCCAGCCCTAGGCTGCACCCACAAGAAGCACGTTCACTTCCAGGGATATGCTTGGTCTGGAATGGGTTTTGCCTGTGCTGCAGAATTAAGTATTATGATCTTAATTGCTTATAAATTAAAGGTGTAAACCATGGCACGTAGTCATCTGGTTTAAATGTGCTTATGCTGACATAGTTTAGGTTAGCACTGCAGCTCGAAGAAGGTCTACTTTTAGCACTACCGCGATAGCAAACCTTGGCATGACTGGAACTTACAGATAAGAGTCCTGCAGTGCTTTTCCTTTCTGGAACTGAACTGTACATACGTTAAGTAATTTTTTTTCCAACAATGACTTGATTTAACCCCTTTATAAGGTTTTACAGCATATGCATGTGGAAAATTCATACGTTTAGATCACTAGAGTGCTGTTCTTTGCAAAGACCAAAAATAGTAAACCTGCACGTTGATCTTCTTAAAACTAGGCCTTAAAAGCAGGACACGCCGACATATCAAAGGCAGTCCGACAAAGTGCAGAACGAGCATAGAAGTAGCTACCTGCAGTGGAAGATGTTTTTCCTGGAACTGGGGAATAGGTGACGTCTTTTTAAAGGAGTGTCACATGATGGTCATCAAACAGTAATCAACTGCGGAGGCTTCTGCCAAAACCAGAGGTGTTAAAGATATGTATCAAAAATATTATCGTTAGCTCACAGAGTGCAAAAGCTCAGGAGCAAAACTCATGTTAATGCCTGATGGTTAGGTGGCATTTGGGGCAAGAGTGCCTCGTAAGATTATCTTTTGTAGGATGTGGACCTGTGGATCCCAGTTGGTGCCAAAACAGCAGGATCCTGGTTCTGCCAACGTGTTTTAAACTCTGGTTTTTTGAAACCTTATACTTAAACAACTACGGTGTCGAATTTCCTACAGTCTCGTGTGCATTGAACAGAAGCACTTGGTTAAAGGCAGATTTTCACACAGTTCTCTTTTTGCTTAACTGGCCCTGCCTTTGAACTGAGGGGACAAAAGGATTTTTGAAAGCTAAAGCTAATGATGGCTATCCTTTGAGAGAGTGAATACGAGAGTGGGAATGAAGCAGCAGTGTAATCTGGCTTCTTCTTAAAAATGTAAGTGTTGGTAAACTAGTCACAAGTATTTCCTGGGCTTTTTAATGTGTGTGTAGAGATTGTTGAGTTTACTGCATACGGACAGAGAGAGTAACTGCATTTTGCTGTTCGTAGGAGTGCCTGCCTTCAGCTGAGTGCGCCAACGGAAGCACTTTACGTGCACCCCAGTGACCAGCGGAATTCTGCCGTGCCTGGGTCAGGACTCGGCATCGGTTTGTCGGATGAGCTTCAGCTGCGGTTTTTGGGCAGAACTGCTAGGACAGCCATTTAGGCGGCGTAAAGGATTTTAAAATTGTGCTCTTTTGAAACGTACAAATCAGCATCACACCGTTACGGCGCTGTCCGCTGTTATGCAGTGACAGGCGGTAAATCATGCCGTCAGACATTTTCTGTTCCCCACACGTTCGGTGTTCCCTGCAGCGGTTCTGCCACGTCAGAACGAAATGAAATGTTTAATTGCCGTTGATCTATCTGACTCTAATGCAGTGTAAAGCAAACGTCGCCTCTTCCAGCTTAGCGCAGTAATGAAGGCTGGGTGTCAGACTGTATCCGTGGAACAGGTACCGTAGCAGCTGGGTCACTGAGCCGTTGCAGCTTGGGCAGCACTCCTCAGAGCCTGGCTGGCACATCGCAAGGCCCGCGGTTGCACAGTTACAGTTCCTCCCTATTCTGGAAAATAAAAAAAGGTAACAATTTTTAGATGTTGTTTTTGAGGTCCGTGGTTAAGTAAACATCTGTCCCTTGAATCTGGCAAAGTGGCCCTTTTCCAAATCAGAACAGAGCGCAATATTGCAAAGCTCCAGTGTAATTAAAGAGGGAAGTGATTTGCATGCTTTTTCTAAAAAACTACTCTGGAGTAACAGATGGCGATCGCAAACGCATCACTCCAGAGACATATGGAAGCCTGTTTGTTCCGTAAAACTCATAAGTAAATATTAACCCCAAAGTGACTCTCCTCAGTGCTGAAATACGATTGTGCAGTGATCTCTGGTAGGGCCGTAATTACAGAGCAGAGCGGTTCGCACCTCTGAACACGCACGTACAGGGAACTGTTGCAGGGATTAGTTTTGCCTTTGCGGTTTCCTATAATCTGATTATCCGTGCTAGTCTGAAATAATTAACCAGTTCAGTTTGACTGCTTAAGTGCCAGGCTGCCATCATACGCCTAACTCTAGGAAGGGAGGAGGGAGGGAAGGAAGGGAAGGAAAGGAAGTAAGGAAGGAGGGAAGGAGAGAAGGTGGACGGGGCTTTGAGCACCCAGGGCTCTCCACTCAACAGACGACGAACGGCGCCATGACGCACCCGTGACGCCGGCGCCGTGAGGGGAGCTCGCGCGGGGCGGGGCGGGGCCGGCCGGCGCTCCGCCCCCTCCCTGCCTCTCTGCCTCCCTCCCTGGGCGGGCGGGCGCCGCGGCGGAGGGAAGATGGCGAAGACGTACGACTATCTGTTCAAGCTGCTGCTGATCGGCGACTCGGGCGTGGGCAAGACCTGTTTGCTCTTCCGCTTCTCGGAGGACGCCTTCAACACCACCTTCATTTCCACCATCGGTGAGGGGCTCCCGGGGTGGGGCAGGCCGGGCCCCGGCGCCCTCAGGGCCGGCGGGCGGCAGCGGTGCGGC
>Ga0065711_1037590_pt1 | contig 19679 bp, 14 predicted proteins | sample Hoacrofraction12_FD_59098 | JGI IMG/M metagenome (GOLD analysis project Ga0065711, IMG submission 59098) | Hoatzin crop microbial communities from Cojedes, Venezuela - Epithelial fraction 12 v2 (version 2) | ecosystem: Host-associated > Birds > Digestive system > Esophagus > Crop | place... | reverse complement strand
CCGCCTGGACAAGGTCCTGTGCAGCCTGCTGTAGGTGACCCTGCTTCGGCAGAAGGGTTGGACTAGATGACCCACAGAGGTCCCTTCCAACCCCTACTATTCTGTGATTCTGCGATTCTGTGATTTCATTACAGTGGTATTTGTCCCAAGGGTCTGCAAAACTAAACTAGGTCTCAGTTTCCTTAATCCCCTGTCTTGGGATATCTGGCCCCTCTCAGCAGCACTGTCTCTTCTCTTTCATGTAATTCTTTTTGCCTGTTGATCAATAGTTATAATGTCAGTCAAAGATTTCTCATCATTAAATGCTGAAGGACACTACAGCTCTGCCTTTTTCTCATTACCTTGGTTTTTCCCATTTTGTTCTCTTCTGTTCCTCTGCTACCTTCATCTTCTTTCTCTCCCTCCTCCTCCTGTGAGTTTCCTCTTTCTAAATGCTGCTTGACTTATCAGCGCAGTGTCTGCAGCCTACAATACTATATGGATATCCTTTGTTCTTTACAGACACCTCTGCTCTGATCTCCAGACTAGTCTCCTTGTTGCCTTCTTCCCCATTGTGCTTGGCAGGCTATGGCAGAAATCCAGCTGGGAACTAGATTTAAGTTTAACACTATGTTTATTCATTATTCTTTCAGTCTCACTGCAACTCCGGTGTTGTACTTGCTATTGTCATTTTCGCAGCTACCATGAGCCTGAGAGATAGGAGTGGGGTGTTTCCACACAATAATCCTATTATCTGGTGAAGTTTTATATGCCCAGCATGTGTTTGTTGAACAGACTTTCTCTTATATTTTTCCTGGCTGCTCAGGAATGCCTCAGATCTCCTCTGTGCTTAATGTCTGCTGTGTGCTCACCCTGGGAATGGGACTGCCAGAGGGCACAGCAGAGAGCGGAGATGTCCAGATGCCTCTTCTCAAACTGGTTAAAGTAAAAATGTATAGGATTTTTGTGGGGAAATGGTGTATAGCATCACTCAGACCCTTATCAAAACCTTCACCCCCATCGCAATTGTGTAAAACTATTTAAAAAGATAGGTCTAGTGAAGCAAGTTCTTGATTAAACCTAATCACACGTCTACTGTGCTTTTTGGTAGACGTGACATATAGGAATTTGGGGATTCCTCAATTTGCATTTTGATTCAGATGTGTCTTGTTTCCCTCTGACCTTAGCTTGCTGCTACATAAGATACTTACTTACCACAAAACTATTTCATGTGGGGTTGTAGAAGACTGCTACAAACTGGTTTTGTCTCGACACTGCCGTTGTACCATCACCTCTTCTTGACCTCTGCAGAAACCACCACAACAACCTGCAAGAAAGTACCATGCTGTGCTTGTGCATGGACGAGCGCATGAAGGGCTGCCTAAGCGGGTAGCACTCCTGGCACGAACTGCACGTACCAAAATGTGCTCTGTGCATGGGCAAATGTCCTTATAAAAGGACAGCACATGCTCCCCTGAGGGTGCTTTTTTCCTTCTCACCGCTTTTCTCCTGGAACACATCCCTGCTGGAACCTCAGCGCCTACATAGAGACTGAGCCAACAGGACATCGCCGGACATCACTGGATCCATGGTGGTGGTAACTGATCTCCCCTGCACTCCTTTCCTCACCTGTTTGGGTTGTCTGACTTCACTCCTTTCTTTCTTTCTCTCTCCCTTTCTTCTTTTCTCCTCTTGTCCTCCCCCCACTGCCTCCCTGCCCAACCTCCGGTTCCCAGTTCACCGAAATAAAGTTTGCAAGGTTGCATGGCAATCTGATTCCGTTTTGCATCTTAATCTTGTCCTTGGGATCATATCGAAACCTCCCTGACATTGGATCGGGACAGGGGTGTAGCTAGTTAGGGCATTCTGCAGCTACGGGACGTGTAAAGGAACATATCACCTCTCAAATACATAAATTCACAAGAATATATATATATGTGCAAATATAAGTAAGCGTGTATATCGGTATATGTGATGTGTCTGTGGGGACTGAGTGAAGCACAGGTAAATGGACACCAACACAAAGATAGTTTCAGGCAGGTGAAGTTGGTGGCAATCAGTGATAGATGTTAATTCTTTTGTTTGTGATCTCTTAGTCTCTGGATGAAGTGCTTACCAAGTCTCTAGGTGACTCTGGGTCCTGTTGTTCCCAGAGACTCTGAAAAGGGGCCCATATATTTTACTGCGCAGAGATGACAAGTGAGGAAGATGTTAGGTGGGTTGAAGGAGAGGTGTAACAGTCTTCAGATGACTGGTAGGTATTGAAACACAGGACCTGAGTTAGAAGGTTAAATGGAAAAAATTGCAGAGAGCTACAATAAGAGTTTCACTTTTTAGCACTCTTAATCATCGTGTGGTCTGTGTGGCCAGCAGGAGTAGGGAGGTGATCGTGCCCCTGTACTCAGCACTGATGAGGCCGCACCTCGAGTATTGTGTTCAGTTTTGGGCCCCTCACCACAAGAAGGACAGTGAGGGGCTGGAGCATGTCCAGACAAGGGCAATGAGGCTGGTGATGGGTCTAGAGAACAAGTCTTATGAGGAGCAGCTGAGGGAACTGGGGCTCTTTAGTCTGGAGAAGAGGAGGCTGAGGGGGGACCTTATCACTCTCTACAACTACGTGACAGGAGGTTGCAGTGAGGTGGGTGTTGGTCTCTTCTCCCAGGTAGCTAGCAACAGGACGAGAGGCAATGGCCTCAAATTGCGTCAAGGGAGGTTTAGATTAGATATTAGGAAAAATTTCTTTACTGAACGAGTGGTCAGGCATTGGAACAGGCTGCCCAGGAAGGTGGTTGAGTCCCCATCCCTGGAGGTGTTTAAAAAACCTGTAGATGTGACACTTCAGGATATGGTTTAGCAGGCATGGTGATTTTGGGTGGATGGTTGGACTCGATGATCTTAGAGGTCTTTTCCAGGCTATGATTCTATGATCTATGATCTATGATCTATAATTGTCTGAAAGAGGAGCTTTCTGAAACTGGGAATTTTAGCATAGGTGGTCCAGGCATGGCCATGGATGGTTGATTTGGAAAGATGCCAGTACAAAGAATAAATTGGTATTGACGTTGCAATTGTTGTTAGCAACACTGATAGTAAAAATAACATTATTGTAGTACTAAAACATGACAATCTCTTTGAGCTTATACTACAGCATCGGATGCAGGAATTGTCCTTGCAAAGGACAATGTAAGTATTTAAAAATCAATGTGACTTTTTAAACTAATGTGACCGGAGAGATGTATGTTCTCTTGATGCAGTAGGTGAAGTAGACGGTTACTAACAAGGAGTATGAAACACTTTAAATAGAAACTTGCTCGTAAAATGTTGACAACAGTAAGCAATGTCAACCCCCAACCCTAAGTCTGCTGGTTTATTTTTACCTTAGGTGGGATGAATGCTGTATAAGAGCAATTATAAAGACCTCTTTAAAATGATCTGCCTGTAAAAATGAGGTAAGGGGATGCTGAAGAAATAAACTTGCTTTATGATATTAAAAAGTTTGCTTTTGGTAAAACTATGTAATTTGAAAGAAGTCTATGGTATTGCTAATTGCACTTTAGTTACTTTTTTGTGTACATTGATACAATCTAGTCACATTTCCCCATTTTTTTGCATTAACAAAAGCAGGACAATGGCATTGTTCTGCCCATTCTTCATGGTCTTTGAGGTTTAACAATGGTAGCAAAGACGAAAAAGGATTTCAGAGGAATTTGCTCCTAACAGAAATTAGATTTAGTTAAATCGGCTGTTGGCATTGATTTGATTGTTATGCAAACAGGTTTCTAGCAAGGTAAAGAAACAATCTGATGCTTTAGCATAAGAATACCCATTTTCTTTCTTGATGTAGATGCAGCCAGATTAACCATCTTGTCTCTATGCAGAAGCACTCTGTTAACCTCTTACTGCAGTAAAAGTGAATGTTGTGTCAAGATAACAAGTACACACTTCCTGAGAAAGAGCAGAGCACATGCTTCACACACCTGTATACTTTAAACAAGGTCTATGAGAAACAAGATGATCTATTCCTCACATTACCATGTTCTCCATTGCAAGGAAACAAAACTCTTTAAAATGTAAAATGAAAGCTAATTATAATGTAAAAGATAAAATGCTTTATAAAACTTATTTCAAAAATAAAAATACAGCAATAAGAAAAGCAGATAGTTTTATTATCTAAAACCTGCTTATTTTTCCCTGATATATTGTATGCACCTCCTTTTTGCTTAAACTGCCATAATGTAATATTAGTTACATGTGTCTTTGACTTATAAAAAGTACAGATTTCTTTCAGTAGAGTACCAAAAACTGTATTTCAGAAGTCTAGTGTCCTTTAAACAGTAATATGTGCAGTAAATGCTGGATTTCAGATATTTTTTCTGTGTGCGTTTTTCTCAAAGTCAGGAGTCCAGGGCATTTGTGCCTGTGGCAAGTAGAGCAGATGTTGTTTCACCAGCGCCCAGATATGCAAAGTTTAAAAAGCAGCAACTGGAAGGGAAAAATTTCAAAGATTTAAATTCATATTAATACCAGGAAGAGGAACTAAGTATTAGTTTCTTTATTGCTTTGGAACACATGGAGAATCTCCAGAGAAGACTGAGATAAATTTCTGAAGGAGAGTGTCATTTGTCTCTATTTCTGGCCTTTTTTATCCCTCTTGCTTGAGATCCCATTTTAATTTCCCATTATAAAGCATAAAGGTTTAATGCTTTATATGAGGACATGGTAGCAGACCAGCCTGCACTCAGTATAGCCTCACAAGTCTCGGAGGAGAGCCTTGAAAATCATGAGGTTTCAGCTGTTCATTTGCTACTAGCAGGCAAAATTGACGGTTTTACTTTTACAAAGAAAAATGTTTTTCTTGCTGTGCGTGATAAATATCCCACTGCTGGAACAGTGCTCTCCTCCTAGGGACACTAAAGGTTTGGCTTAATGCATCTGCAAGAATGTAATATTATTTCTTGAGACACAGCTAGGACTTGGACCTCTGTATCCTGGTATAAACTGTAAAAACTGCAGCTTTAAGTGGATTGATTTATCTACATCTTCAAACGCAACTTCCTGACAGAAAGACGGCTGCTTCTACAGGCCCTCAAAAACAAGCCTACGGATTTTTTATAACTACCTGTATGTGTATAAATGTTTCTGTTTCAATATGTTGCTCCAGTCCTTGGGGTTCATGCTCTGCTTATATGCTTTTTTTCTAATTGCTGAACTGCAGAAGCTTTCTGTGATTCACTTGGAGCGGGTTAAGGCTTTCAGAACAGTGTTTTGTAATGAGTAGTGCTTTTAGTGCTACACTGAAGACAGCAGTTATATTGGTGATATAATTGCCTAACTTGTATTGTTGATTTTTTTTTTGATAGCATACATTTTCATTAAGAACAGGTTTAAAAAGCTGTAGTGGAAAACCAGTAAAAAAATTTCGCAAAACCTTTTCTGGAGTTGTTTGCAATAGTGGGCTTTGGAAGCAAATACCCATGTTAAGAGTTTCATGTTTGTGTTGTAAGTTTTTTGTTTAGACATGGGTAAAAAATAATGTTTGAACTGTAAATCTTATCTTTTTGGAAGTAAAAAAATCACACCGACATTGAATTTGGCGCATGTTTTGGACTATTTTGTAGTAAGATGATCTGTACACTTCTGGGGAAATCAGACACATCTCTAGTATTAATAAACTTACAAAGTAGAAAAGGGCCTCAGAGAAGGAAAATTCCCTGCCTTTGAAGACTAACAAACTGAAGAGTCCTAGTAAATACATTTTAAGGATTATTGCTTGCTGGGAAGTCTTTGCTTTGTACGCTGTCAAAACCTTGATAGCCAGGACAAATAGAGAGATGTTTAAATACCTGGAGTCCAGCGTCCAGCTCTGGAACTCTCAGCACAGGAAAGATATGGACCTCTTGGAGTGGGTCCAGAGGAGGGCCACAAAAATGGTCCGAGGGCTGGAACACCTCTCCTATGACGAAAGGCTGAGAGAGTGGGGGCTGTTCAGCCTGGAGAAAAGAAGGCTCTGGGGAGACCTTATAGCAACCTTCCAGTACTTAAAGGGGGCCTGTAAGATGGGGATGAACATTTTATCAGGGTTTCTTGCAACAGGACAAGAGATGATGGTTTTAAACTGAAAAAGGGTAGATTTAGACCGGATATAAGGAAGAAATTTTTTACAAAGAGGGTGGTGAAACACTGGCACTGGTTGCCCAGAGAGGTGGTAGATGCCCCACCACTGGAAACATTCAAGGTCAGGTCAGACAGGGCTCTGAGCAACATGATCTAATCAAAGATGTCCCTGCTCATTGCTGGGGGACTTGGACTAGGTGACCTAGATGTCCCTTCCAGCCCAAACTATTCTATGATTGTATGATTAAATAAAGGGCTATTAGCTTTTTCTTGTGAAAACCCCTATATTTTTTGATACTGAATTTTGTTCTGTCTTTTTATTTATGCAGTTAGGGTCATCTTACCTATAAAATAATCAGCATCCCATAGCATAAAGTCTGTAGAGCATCAAAGGGCCAAGAAACAGTATCAGAGACCTTTACACTGACAAATATCAGGAGATATCTTCAAAAATCTTTACAGGTCTTTGCACTGAAAACACCTATCTGAAAGACAACACCACCACCAACAGCAACAATTTCCTTATATACATGTTTCTAGACCTTTTTTGGTCTACCATCCTGTGCCCTGGAGGAACACATGAAAATTATTGCTCCCAAACTTCAGTGGCATCAAATGGGAATTAGGCCTGAAAATGACAAATTGTTGAGAAACAGAGCACTTGTAACCTATAATTCTTTTAAAATACAGTGAGATTTCATATGGTTTTGAAAGAAGATAACATCTGGAAAACAGAGCTGCTGACTATGGGTCCCAATCAGGTATGGCTTCACTGGCGATATTATGATGCTGTGAGGGTTTATAAGACAAAAAAATAGTTGTGGCTCTAGGGGAAAAAAATATCTCTTTAAAAAGTGCCTAGCTGTATTTACTATAGCTGTTCAGAGAAGTAGTGGGCTGGACAGTGTGGAGCAGTGACAGTCATGGCTGTGGGGAAAATGCAGCAGGGGAACAGAACACTATAGGAAGGGTATTTGAGGGACTTAACAGGGGAAAGGCACAAAGGTAAGATATGGGGAGCTGGTTGTGAAAGTGGGAAAGGCTAAGAAATGTTAGTAGACAAAAATAAAGAGAAATGCTAATGGAGCCGTTGAAATTAAATGACTTGAATACAAGAGCCTTACATCCCTTCCTGAGGGATTGTGGTAGTGGGTCTTAGCAGTATCTACCTGCTACATATATAGAACCAATGCAATAATAACTGTAGTGAAGGACCACAGTTTCATTCTCAAGGAAGTATGAGAGGAAATGGTAGGTGCAAACCAGTAAATACTGTACCCTGTAATATGCCTCTCTGTATAAAGAGGAGGTATCTGGTAGGTCTGAACTGCACAGATAACATGGACCTGCAAGAACATGTAGCTGTCACATATGTCCCTCATGTCTGCTGGCAACCACAGCCACCAAAAGGAAGAGAGACGTACAAGAAACTGGAGTGGCTTGACTAAGAAATAACATTTCTCCCTGAGGCAACAGAAGTGGGAAAAATATTTATGGGTCAGAGTTTAAGTGCCTTTGTTCAGTGCTTCAGGATCCTAGAAAAATTTGTAAATGTGTACACTCATGAACATTCCCAGACCTGTTTCGTTCTGCAACATCATCATTACTGCAGAACTCTGAAATGAAAAAAAGTAATTTGGAGAAAGAAATTAGTTTAAAGTATAGTCAATGGTACATTTGATGGTGTCACTTCAGATGCTGGTTTTGCTTGGCTGTGCTGTGTGGAGACATTAGCTGTCTATGAAATTGTAGGTGATATTGCTGTTCTAAAAAGTGGCTGAAAGCTTATACTATTTTGGCATTTTTATCAGGGTCAAATATTCATATAAAACTTTCAGGGATAAATGCTACATGTGTGTGGACAAAAATCTCAAGTCAGAAGACAGAACTGCGTGTTGATTTGCCCTTTGATGTAGAAAGTAGATGTTTTATGTCCATTTAAAACCAAAATGAAACAAAATCTAGAATCAAAATGTTACATTTTTAGGATTCTGAATGGAAGCAGAAATGTGTATTCCTAATTACACTCGTCCAGTGAACATAAAGCTGGAAAAAGTATCCAGAATTTTTTTAAAATGTATGTTTATCAACCTTGAAGGTTTTTATGGGGATGAGGTTAATGTGGCATGGATAAAGGGACAGCATGAATCAGCGAGGATCAATGTGCGTAAAAGTGGAGTCTGTGTCTCATAAACTCAGGATGTTTTAATTTTAACTCTTTGAATTTAGCAAGCATCCTACACTATGGGTTTGGGTTTGTAAAGGATATTCCTCTCATTTTGTAAATGTACCAAAGTATCAGTATTAGGTAAGATCTTTGCCTGGAGTAGGTAAAAGCAGAATTTCTAGATGGCTTTGGAAGAGCATGGGCAGGCTATTTGCCTTGAAGGGGGAGCTGCCCCTCTGCAGTCTGCAGGAGATCACCATTCTGAAGGGCAGCCCTGATTTCTTTCCAGTAAAGAGTTTAAGAAGATGACAAAAATCCTTCAGTCTACAAGCAATGCCAAAATAAAAAATGGTAAAGCCCCAGTCTGTTCCAGTGTATAACATTGGCATCTGCCTGCATGGCTACACATAGCTTGAAATTCTTAGGAATGTGAAAGAAAATGCTTCTTCCTTCAGGCTGCTGTAGCCAACAGACTGACAGATAGCCAGCTCCAGCCATACGGTGGCTTTTGCGTCCTTCACACATTGAGCACACCGAGCTACTGGGGAGTGGGGAGTTACACTGCAGGGTTTGTGGGGTCTTTGATGGGAAACACACAGTCATTTAATTTAGTAGCTTTTTATGGCTGTGGATTTTGTTTTGTGGGTTCTTTTTTTGTAATGAGTGTATCTGTTACTGTAAAACAGAGAGAATGACCTGCTGGAAACAACATAGGATTTTCTTCATATCAGACACAAGACATGATGGATCACTTCTGAAGACAAGGGGTACACAATCAGCACTGTTTGGAAACATGAGTGGAAGTCTTCTGTGACAGCAGAAGATAAAATGCTGTGGATTGTATTTCTCAAAACCCATCTGACATTGGTTTTGAAGCATAGGGATGCTCTTTCCTTGTGAGAAGACAGAGAACTGTCCCTCTGCATAACAGAACTAAACCTACCCCTGAAATGCAGGATTGTACCTTTCTGAGAATATAGTTTCACCTGGAACAGAAATTATATACATATACATACACACACATGCAGAGTTGAACTGTGCATGTGAGTATTTTGGAACTAAAAGAAACAGTAATGAAACACGTTGCTAAACAAGACTTCATTTACTGTAGTCATCAACTTCTTCCCTTCGGCCTTCGATATCATCAACACAATGGTTTCCATGAGTTAATATGTACCGGTGCCTCATTCATTGGTGTTTCCAGAAATGCTCCATGGCTTGGCCATGCTTGTGGTGGACACTGCTGGCTGAGGCTCTGGAACAGAGCTTGAGGCTCAGGAGGACTTTTTGGCTCCTGCCTGCCTGGGATCTGTCTTTGATTTCTTGTGTTTCCAAAAAAGACTGGACCAGGGAACTTCTCAGCCTCCTGTGATGTTTTCTTCATGGTGCTCTGAAAGCCTCGAGTGGCAGTACAAACTCCTGTATCTCACAGGCTGCCGGAGAAATCCATGTTTCCGTCTTTCTGAGTTGCAGGAAGCTCAGAAATGCTTTCCCCCCTTCTCACCTCCTGTGGACCCCTCTGGCCAGGAGAAAGGCTCATCAGGTTTTATAAACTGGGCACTGGAGGTAGTTCTGATGGTTTGAATCTCAATATAAAATGCCTATCAAGGGGTGGTTTGCAGATCCAATTACCTACTGATTAATTAATCCTCTTTAATTAATGTTTTTCATTGCAATAGGAACAGCAGCTAGGCTTCACAAGGGCTTGAGTGATATTAACCCCTCACTCTAGCACAGGCCAGAGAGTATTTAAATATGTCCTGAGAAAATGAAAACTTACTGCATACAAGACATGCGGTTTCTGAAGAAGCGATTTTTGGAAATTCCCAGGAGTGGGATATGAGAAAGAGTTGAAGCCAAATGGGGAGGAGGTGTTTTAAACTCCTTGCGTTAGTAAGGCAGTGTTTCCCCACCTCTGTAAAACAGCCTCCCCCTGCACCACCCTGCTCAACTACCTCTTCCCAACCCTACCACTGGCCGAACTGGATGCTCTCTCCAACGTGCCTCCATGTCACTGGGAGCTGGCCACGTTCTCTTGGGCTCCTTATTCCAACAGTCACCCAGGATGAGCCAAAACGCAGATTTGTGCCACCTGTCTCCTTTCTCCTGGTGCCACAACTGCTCTGTGCAGTGCCAGCCTTGCTCCTCGTCCTGCTCTCACCTCCCCAGTCCCTGTCCCCTGGACTACAAAGTGCTCAGGAAGCCTCCCCAGGTGCCTACTTGTCAACACAAGCACCTTGTTCCTGCCATAGGAGCAGAGGAAGGATCATCTCTGGGTTCAATCTGGCCTCTCTTTTGCAAGGACTCCCCCAGGGGATGGGGTTTTTGCTATCTGGCTGGTTTCCTAAGTCTCTTTCCCGTGTGGGTCCTCGACTTCCAACAAAACAATCCCCAGCAGAAAGACCTCCTCCATCTCAGCACACTTCTGAGGTGTTCGTCCAGTATGGGGCCTGTGATTTAGCAAGGATGGGTTTTGGATGTCCTTCCATCTTTTACGGGTCATTCACTGGTGTTTGTCCTGCGTCAACTCTTGTTTTGATTTCACCACAGGGCTGCGGCCCCTGGTGCTGCCTGGCCAGGGGAGATGGCATATTCCTTTATGGCTGAGATAGCTCTTATGTTAAGCTTTTCTTCTATTTCAAATATTTATACACCATCTCTCAGGTGAATTTGTTCTTGCTGCCTCAGGAAGCATCTCCAGCTTCTCCACGATGGCTGTTTATGCAAAGTTTCTCCTTGGGGAAGATTGCCTGATGCTGAGAAACTTCTGAGCTCCTGCTGCAGATTTTATTTCAGTTATGACATGGATTTGATCCCTCTCCTGTGCAATAGCTGTCATGATCAGGGATGCCTTTTCATGCTGAACTGTTTTATCTGATTCCTCCTTGGAGACCATCTTTGCTGCTCCTCGGAGCTGAATTCACTCTGACACTCTTCCCAATACCATACCTTGGGGAACGTTAATTTTCAATTGCCTTGGTAATATATGCGTATGTAATATGGGTGTGCACACAGCAAAGAACCCAAGTTTGCATCAAGTGCCAGACAAAGGAAATCTCAGAAGAAAGAGCTGCAAAAACATAAGTGTCTTGAAAATCCTTCTCCAGATCCTGCCTGCCCACCTAGCCAAATCCATACAAGCTCCACTGATGCTCAAAATACTCCAGAAAAATCAGCAAAGCAGTCTCCAAATGAGATAAGAAGAAAGAGGCTGTACTTCCACTTGCCAGATGAAGTCTTAGGGAGAAAAAATGATAATGTTATTGCTAGAAAGTATTTATGATCATTAAAAAAACAGTAGGAGGCTGAAGAGCTCTGAATGAGTTTCTGCTGCAACAGGAGAAAGCAGCCACAAGAGACCCAGAAGTGCTTCCTCACCTCATCAGGGTATTAGTTTCCTGGTGCACAAATTCTATATTCAGGCCCTGGGGATCTAATCCTCCGAGTAAATTGTCACAACTAATTTATTCCCACAATTTCACTTTTAATCCAGTGTCTCAGTAGCCAAACAGTGCAACTTGAGCCTAGTTTGCACAGAGTGGCTGTTAAGGAGTAAATGCTGATTTTGGTAATTCGCTGAGTATCGGTGGTGTGGGGGGCAGAACTGGTGGGGGACAGGCTCCTTTGGATTTCCAGAAGGGGTCTGGAAAGCAAGAAGCAGGGCTGTGTCCATTAGCAGCAGTTATCTGACAAGGCTGTTTATGCAGCCTGATCAGTTGTAAAAATTTGGGCAGTTACTTTTTGAGGCTGTATTAATCTTTATTATCTAAAGCATATACTTGAGATAAATGTTTAGGTGCCTTTGATGATCAATGGAGGAAAAAGGCAAAACTAGATCAGATTCAAAGTGTACACTGCCAATGTCCAAGACCTGTTGGGTGAATCCTACTTTCTGTAACTATCAGTGGTAGGAAGTCTGCTTTTGGTTAGAAAATGAGAAGCCCATCCTAGCTGTGAAATCGCGCTTGTCACTTTATCTCTGTAAAGACCCTAGAGAATGAATGTTCTGTTCCCTGGACTTTTGGTGTTGGTTTTGTGCATGAATGGTCATCTGACCAACTTTGAGAGATTACCCAAGCATTTAAAAGAACAGTTTATGGAAAATGAGATGCTCTGCTGAAGAACACCCTTAGGTTAGAGAGATGACGTAGACTGAAGCAGCAGCCCAGCTCAGTCTCACCAAGCTGTGCCAGCCTCTTTTGACCATAGAAGGTTGTTAAACTTGGGGTCAGGAGATCTGTGGCTCAGGGCTGGTAACCAAACCTAGTGCAAGGTGAAGGGGGATGTTGAGAGTAGGAGTCCAGTACACAGTAACAAGGTTATTACTGGTTATGCACAGAAGACATCCACTTCAGCTCTACTTTCACTAGTTTGCCAGGCTTAAACATCAGGCTGAAATTTTTATTAGTTTCTCGACACTTTACATTCTGCCATTACTCACCCACCCTTGGCTTCCCTGTCCTCTTTCCCAGGCTCACTGGTTCTTTTTCTCAGAACAGAAAGGTCACAGAAGGGCTACACAGATGGAAATCATCTTGGCTTCTCTGGCCTCTTCAGCTCTTTCTTGATTTACAAACATGGGCTCAGTGGGGTTTCTCAAGCAACATAAATGCTGACAAGGACCACCTGCTAAAGCCAGGCCTCTGCTGAAGTTCAGGCAGACCCCTGCCTATACCACTCTGCCCCTACCCAAACCCTGCAACAGGTTGAACATCTCCTTGCGAGCTGCCTGCTCCCCAGCACAGAGAGTTTGTGCAGAGTAACTGTGGGATTCCGGTTGTGTACATCTCACACTCCTGCAGTTGCTGCTGCTGGACACAGGCCTGGCAGTCGTGACAGGAGTCATTTCTAAGGCACCTCTATTTGAGATTGTCCCTGTCAGTGCAGAATCCACTGGTATAGCTGCCAAAACTCAGCTGACGAGGATAAAACAACACCAACTGCCTTAAATGTCATGGGAGACAAACCTATAGGATGATTTTTCATTTAATGTTTCTTGTCTTTTGTATTGCCATCACGAAAGTTGGTGGGAACCACAGGCATTCTGCACATTTTAAAGGCAAGCAACTTCATTTTAGCCTGTAGACACACAGGCTGTAATATATGCCTTTACATTCTGAGTTAATCTAAAGCCTTTTGCATTCGGTGAAAGTCTACTAGTCAACTTTTTTTGAAAAGGCAGTTGGCAAAAGACCAAGCTACATACAAAGGCCATGCAAAAGTCAGAACTATAATATCAAAGTATAAACACTTATTCCAGCATGGGATTTTTTGTTTTGAAAAATGATCTAGTGTTTTGTCGGTAATTAATAAGCTCAAGTGAAGACACTTCTTTCCATTTCGGAGACTTAGCCGACAGGATGTCAGCTTCAGGCAAACTTCTCATAATTCTCCTGGATTTTTTGCCACTTTCTCTATACTTCCTCTTTAAACAATCTGCCTTTTCCATAGTCCTCCTGGTCTTTCATACCCTTTAATGTAAAAAATATAATTTGATCTCATCTCAGTAAACACCCATCTTAAAAAAATTTCCAGCACTCCTCAAGATGTCCTCAAAATCATACCTCCGTGTATAACATATATTTGCTGCTTCTGGACTTTTATTACTGTTCTGTCTCTCCAGATCTTTACCCCTTTTTTTCTGTTTCTCGGAATTCCCTCTGGCTTCCTCAACTTCTCTGGGTAATAAGATGGATACCACTGAAAGCTGCTGGCCACAGGGGTGTTTTCCAGCATCACAGACAAAACACCTGCCCTGCCCCTGCCAAGCTGCTCAGATACAGCTCAAAAATCTACTGCCCATTTCTGTTGCTGCTCCTTATCACATCAGATTCAAGTTCACAAAGTGGGGACAGCTAGGATGGGCTTTTTATTTTCTAACCAAGGGTAGACGCTCTACTGATGAAAGTCACAGTAAGTGGCATTCATCCAACACATCTTGGACACTTGCAGTGTGCACTTCAAATCTGATTTAGTTTTGCCGCTTTCCTCCATTGATCGGCATGTGAATATTTAGCTCAAGTACATATTTTAGATGCCAACAGTTAATACAGTTAGTAAATCTGTTGACAATTTCCGTGTTTTACCTTCTCCTGGGATAGCTCAATTTTGGCTATCATTTCCCCCAGCTGTATGTTTAGATGATGCACGTCTCCTTCGTCTCCTGGAACTGAACGAGTATGGTACCTGCAGCATCAACACTGGGAAAAATCTCTCTCTGCCCTAGTTCAGGTGCTTTCTCCTCTTCCCTTTCCTTCCTTGTGTTGCTCCATAGCTCTTCTACACTCATGACTTGGAAATCTGTTACCGCTTGTTTCATCCATGGCAAAAAGGGAAGAGAATTGATTAGCTCAGTTGGTTGAAGTTTGATTCCTCTTTATTACAGAGGGAAAGGCAGTGCTTGTTTTGTTTGAAAAGGCAGTGCCAGGTTAAAAACTGTCCCTTAACACCCTGAGGGGGATTCAGCTGACCATAATCCTCTGCATCAGTGCTTGTTGTCTAATCTCCCTCAGTGGTCAAGGGAGAAAAGTGGACAATTCTCCTATTCCTAAAGGAAATATCTAAAACAGATGATGAAGGGCCCCTAGTATAACCAGTGTTGGCGTCTGGGGTTAGTTGAGATTATCTCAACTCAGATGTCTTTAACTGTCTTATAGAGAGGCTGTACTCTAGAGGAAAAAGTTTTAAACAGTAACTTCAACAGCATTTTCACCAGATATAAACTTATTCTCACTTATTCTTGCTTGTTGTTTGAATTTCTCTCAGTCTAGACAAGCAGTTTCATTTTTCCTACAGTAAATCTCTCTTTGCAGCGCTCATGCTTGCAAACACAGTGCTGTGATGCTACTATCCAGAAGATGTTGCTTTTCCTCCCTGCACATAAGGTTTGTTTCCTTCACCCTAAGCTTGAGCTTTGTGTAGACCAAATCAGATTGCTGTCTGCTTCGTATTCACCATCCACGGTTCCTACCAAGAATGGTACTTTGAGGCAAAGGTCAGTCAAAAAGTAACACTCAGAAATTCCTGCGGAAATTCTTGAAACAGTATGGGGCTCTTGCCTGCAGGACAGGTCCTAAATGCCCGTTATAGCAGAGCCTTTCAGACAAGTGCGTCTCCTGCTAATGACGCTTGCTGAAAAGGACATCAGAGTCACCAGGGGAAAGGTAGAAGCTGAACCCAATCCTGTCCCGGTGAAGAAGCTCCACTCAGTTTATATGTTTTTAACAAGATTTAGCTGAATGCTGCTGGCAGGAACGTGTTCCCCAGGGTGGCTGAGTAAAATCAGGTTGAAGTCTCACTTCTTTAGCTGAATAGACAGTAGGAATAAACTGGTGCTGATGTCAGGGAAAAGAAAATGCAGGCAAACATGGATTATAATTTTGCCTTAAAAGTTTGAAGTGGGGTACTTTGCACTTGCATTTTCTGTTAATTAGAGTCCCCTATAATTACTCTGCTGTCAGAAAAATTCAGTTTGTTGTTGCTAGGCATGAAGAGCATCTGCAGGGAGCTACTAGAGTAGCACCTGCGTTCCTGGCAAAGACTGGAGTCAGCAAGAAATACATTTTCCAGCTCAGCCACTGGCTTGTTGAGTACTCCTGGGGAAAATGAGCTGAAGAGGGATTAAGTAGGGATAAAATACATTTGCAAAGCACTTGAGAGCTGTGTAAATGCTAATTGTAGGTTGCTGCGTGGCCTGTGGCTTAGGTGGCTGCCTCCTGCTTTCAGCCTGCCACCACCCTGTGAGTGGGCATCTTGTCTCTGCCCAGGGACCAGCTGAATAGCCTCTTGCCTCCAGATGTTTTTTCTACCTTCAGTGTTGTGCCTGGAGAAGTGGAAAATTCCTGTGTCTTCTGGACAGCAGAGCTCCTGCTAACAGCCCACGGTGTGCATCATCTTACTGGCCCAGCAAGGCGATTCTCTTCTCCAGAGGAGCAAGGGCAGTTGCTTTAATTGAAAGTTAAGCAGAGAAAACAGACTGGTCAGGGTCTGCAAGTGTCTGCATTGCTTCTGACTGAACGGCTGTAACCATCTGTGAACGGCTGTAAACATGGTGGGATGCCTCTGTTTTCTAGAAGGGCTAATGTAGTTTAGAAGGGCGAGACTGGGAAGTCACATTTCAGATCCCACTCACTGTAGTATGGACCCAGATAAGGACTGTCAAATGCTGAGGTCCGTTTTGCTGTACCCTATGCTTGTGTAGTCCTTGAGTATAATCCCGCCCATCCTGAATGAGGTGGTCATCCCCTTGGCTCTCTGGGGCTGGCTGGGTGAACCAAAGACAGACACTTGTGTTTGTTTCTCTCTCAAACACTCACAGAAAACTCATAGCTCATGGCAAGCCTCAGATGTGACAAGTAACTTTTGAGCACTGAAGGCCTATTCTCCTTTTTTCAGGCAGGAATTTGGAGGAATTTGTATATTTGTCCAGACCAGCATGTATCTGGTAGCTCCAGACAGATCCTTAGCACATGTGCTGGATGACTCTGCTCTGCAAGGGCAGCAAAGCTAACACTTGCATTAAACATCAGACAGCCTCTGGGCATAATGTGTGCGCTGTTGGAGCTTAAATCCCCGTGTCCTGAGAGCACAGGTTCACAGTGCATGCATGGACCATCTATGGGGTAGTGTAGACACATCCCCAAAGGTTTGGATTTGTTGCATGCCCTCTGCAAAGGGCATATTCATGATTTCCTGGTGAAAGTTTACAGTATTTAGCTGTGATGGTCTAGGCATCCAGGCAGTGCAAAGATCAAAGGTAGAGATAGCACGATGTGCTAGGTTAGCTGTCAGAGCTCAACAAGCTTTCTGGGGCATGAGTCCTTCCTGAGGTCTGCAATAGAAGCAGCTGGTCTAGATACCAGCTGACAACTGTTCTGTTAATTAGGGATTTACCACAACAACTGTTCCATTAATTAGGTATTTGCCAATTAGATTATCTCTGACAAAGGAATAGTTGGCACCCAGAAACCATGGGAAATGTCTACATGTGTGGTAGGTTCACATGTTAAGAAGCTGTAACTGGGCCACAGCTGCAGATGTTAGTCTGAGCTACTGTTCTTAGCATGTTGTCCTTAGGTAAAGGTGCATTAAAGCATATGCTGAAATATCTCTTCAATCTGGGGATTCAGAATACTGGAAAAGAAAGGGAAAGGGAAAGGAAAGGAGGAGGCGAGGCGAGGCTGCCTTTACTTTTGTGAGAATGAAATACTTGCATAGGAGAGATGAGGACAGATGTTTATCTTTTAAATACCTTCACACTCATAAATTAAGTGTACCTATTTCTAGAAACTGTTGGATAACATTTAATGTCAGGAACAATGGTGTATATTGTCCAGAAGACAGGGAATCTTGCAGGATGCAGATTCCAGTACAAATACGGTAGATGGTTGTCCAAAACCAATATTTAGCTAAAGGAGTGTGAAAATAACTAATTAAACATGTGATTGTCTGTTTTAGCTTGTGCCCATCACAGGCTTAGAGAGGACAGATGTCACTTAAGTGTCTAAACTCTTCTGAGAATTTTTCTCCTTTTTAAAAGCATTTCTGTATATTGCTTTTTGTTGCTTTTGGTATCAGATATTGTTTACCTGCTGTAAGTACAAACTCTCTTTAAAAATAATCTGTTTACAAAATTACATCTCGATATTTCTGTATTCTTATCAGGAGGAGAAGGGTACTGTGTATTTGCTTTACTTTATCAGCACAAGCATAAATCAGCAAAGCATTTATTAATGCTGAAGAAATATACTGACAGTGCTGGTGTGCATTTCAGTTTGAAATCAAATTTTAAAGTATTCAGCTGATGGTTTTATTATTGAGACCTCAGCAGAATAGAAATCTGTATGAAAATTTTTGTAGAGAGAATTCTAGACTCAAGTTCATTGACAGGGGTTAACTGTACAGAGACAGCCAGCAAACACTGCCTATTGTCTCATGGAAACCGAGCATGTACCTAATTTTCATTGTTAATTACTATTGGTAAGTTAGGTGGGAAATATGGGAGGGCAACCAGAATTCATGTATGTTAATGTTATTATCAGCTTTTATTCTCTACTCCTGTCATTTAGAGATATCCTATCACATGGTGCACCTTGTTTCATGAAGAAAAGGTAAGAAAGGAATCTAGAAAGTATCATTTCTCTTTACACAGGTCACCTTTACCTTCAGGGATGCCACCGGTACCTGATTTTCCTGCCAGGCTTAAGGTCTCTCTAACTTTCTTTAAAGGGTAACATGGGGCGTACTTTTATCCACTGATCACTTGGAACCAGTCCTTTTAGGAAATTCCCTATATTAGGATCATTCATATACGCTGTTCAAATAATTGCCTAAATAACTAAAAGGATTATCTAGATTGTGTTTGATTGCATGCTTGTATCTCACGTCCTTATAAACAAATATGCTTTGACAGGAGAGAAGTCAGGAGGCTATTTTTAACACATCTGAGCAAGTGACTCCCCATGGTAGCTTAGAGGTTATTTGTCTTCTGAGCAGCCAGGCTGCATCTAAATGGTAAGAACTGGGAGTAGTTCTTCATTTATGTATGGATACTTATGTGGGTGATATCCTGGCTTCAGCTCAGGATGATACTCACATATCTCCCATCTTTTTCTACCTCTTAAGATTATTTTGTAAGAGAAAGGCCTTTTCTCTGTCTGTACAAAGGGGATTACCCTCACAACAGCTTTTAAGAGAAAGACCTAATCTTCTACAGCCAAAGAATAAACATCAATATTGAATAGCAGTGCTTCTAATGATGTATTAGCATGATATATTTTATTCTATTCTGGTGATTGCTTTTATATCAAAAAATGAGATATTGTTAAAGCCAAGTTGATTATTTCATAGTTTTCATTCTAAAGCTCCATCACATAAAAATGACACTGAGTTTATCCCAGCTAGTATGCTGCATAAAACATGGAAATTAAGAGCCTCAAGATCTTCTAAAATTAACAGAATGATGTTGTTTACTCTCTCCACAGACCTATGCTGCTGTGTTTTTTGGATAGAAGAGAGAGGCCCAGAATGTCTAAGGATAAAAGAGGCCTAAAACCAAGCCAGTTGCTTTTACCTGGAAGCTTCTGTAGGTTTGCTAATGTCATGTACTTTCATGAAATGAAGAATAAAGCTTGTAGAAAGAGATATTTATAATAACAGATTTGCAAACTTTACAAGCAATTGTAGAAATGAATATAAGTAGGAAATGTGTATTCATGTGTAAGCAGCTACTTTCCAGCCATGTAAATAGCTATTGAAAGAATGTAAACAAAAGTAGAAGTGATATTTCAGGCTCACCTGTGTTGAATGAATAAGCATTTTAGTTGGATGGAAATACCATAATTCATACTTACTGTGCGCCCAGACTTGCACATTTTTCCTCTCCTCTCCTCTCCTCTCCTCTCCTCTCCTCTCCTCTCCT
>Ga0065711_1037589_pt1 | contig 19679 bp, 7 predicted proteins | sample Hoacrofraction12_FD_59098 | JGI IMG/M metagenome (GOLD analysis project Ga0065711, IMG submission 59098) | Hoatzin crop microbial communities from Cojedes, Venezuela - Epithelial fraction 12 v2 (version 2) | ecosystem: Host-associated > Birds > Digestive system > Esophagus > Crop | place... | reverse complement strand
TCACCTTTCCCGGGATGGAGGTGAGGCTGACCGGCCTGTAGTTCCCTGGGTCCTCCTTCTTGCCCTTTTTGAAGATTGGAGTGACATTGGCCTTTCTCCAGTCCTCGGGCACCTCTCCTGTCCTCCAGGAACTCTCAAAGATGATGGAGAGTGGCTCAGCAATGACATCTGCCAGCTCCCTCAGCACTCGTGGGTGCATTCCATCGGGGCCCATGGATTGGTGAGCGTCCAGATTGCCTAAGCGATCCCTCACGTGGTCCTCCTCGACCAAGGGAAAGTCATCCTCTCTGTCGGCTTCCTCTCTTACCTCCGGGGCCTGGGATTCCTGAGGGCCAGCCTTGGCACTGAAGACTGAAGCAAAGAAGGCATTCAGTAGCTCTGCCTTCTCTGCGTCCTCCATCACCAGGATACCCACCTCATTCAGCAGCGGCCCCACATTGTCCCAAATCACGCAGTCACTTCTTGTTCTAAAAAATCCTCTGTGATTTGCTAAATATCGAAGTCTATTTGGAGTCTGTGCTTGACCTCGATGTCTGTGCATAGGAGTCAATATCATTTCAGTTAAGGTTAATGAACAGAATGTGATGGCCCTTCATATTTTAGTTGTCTGTTTTCTTTATTTAACATAGTTTATGGATTTGGAATAAGAGTAGGCTACAGCAAGGTACAAGCCCCTTAATTTAAGATCTGACAGCAGCTGCTTGGCAGTATTGCTGTCATCTTTTTAAGTCAAGTCTGATGGTTACTGTTCTACATTCTTAGCTTATGACTCAAGAGGTTCTTAAATTTGCTACTAAAATTTTCATCTTCCTGCCAGTAAGCCCTGAAGGAATCTTCTTGAAAGATTGTGAGATAGACTGCACCACACAGCAACTCTATGAATCCCACAAAATAATCAGAACTTTTAAAGAAAAAGTCCTCAAACTGTTTTTTCTTTCTATTTCACAGGCCCTTTTCTAGTGTGTAAAAGTAGTCTGATGCAGGGTTCTCCTGCTGAGACCTCAAACAAAAACTACTCATGAATTGCAGTCTGCTGTCATGTGTTGACCCACCTAAAATCCCATGATAAGCAGGTTCATTTATGTAATGTTATTTATTCAGTGTTTTGTGCTATAGCGCAGTCCAAGTTTAAATCCGTTGCTTTTTTTCATTGCCTAATTCAAGTAGGCCGAAGCAGTCAAAGGTAAGGGAAGTTAGGCCATCTCTTATCATTTCAGTGTTTCTTCTGTATTCTTGTTCTGCAGATTTTCACCTCTCAGAGCTGCTGATTTCCAGCATAACTACTTTTTTTTTTTTTTCCTCTTCTCTAAGACTTGTAGCTCAAATATGCAGCAAGACCACTTGACTGTTCTTCACTAGGAGGATGACATGGGATCAGCATCTCTTGTTCTTTAGAATAGTATTGGACATTTCTGGCTGCAACTCAGGGAAGAAAGAATTCATTATGTTCTGGTACCTTTATGTTGGTGGCTGAGCAAACTTTCATGGCGGCAAAGAGAGACACTCACCCATCATGTTTCCATTGTTTCAGCTGTGCCAGCTGTAATGGCTTGGAATCTGGGTCTTCCTCTTCAAACAGTACAACTGATAGCTAGGAAGAAGCATAGGCACCTTTGGTTCTGGATTTTATTATTTGTTGAAGGGAAGGAGAGGCTTAGTATTTCGTGTTCGCATGTCAGTTGCCTATAACATTTTTGTCATCTTACTATATGAGAATACACAGTAGCCTTTCTCCAGAATCCCACTACTACCACAGTTTTATTTCATCTTTCTCATCCCAACTGCCTGATACACCTATCTAAAATAACTATTGATGTCCATCACTTTATTTTTCTTATTGTCGTATGTCTAGATTTGTTTCAGGGACAGACTATAAGCTGATTTTATTGATACGCTTTTCATTGTGATGCACAGTAATCAGTGTTTCCATAGCTCTCTACTCTGTATTAAAGCCATCTTGTTAGTATGCCAGGTGTCTATGTTTTATGTCTAAAAGCAATTGTGTAACTCCTGTGTTACCTTCTGATGTCTAGGTGATGCAATATATGTTATGGCCTTCAACAATTTGTGGTCAGTTCGAGTCTCCACTGATCACTTCTAATTGCAGTCATGGAACAGCTCAGCATCAGAAAGAGTTGAAGCCAGTTCTAGATCCTTGCTGAGCATTGTGTGTGGGGATAGGTACTTGTTATGGCTTTGCATGGCAAGGTTTTGATAGCGAGGGGGCTATAGGGTCGGCTTCTGTGAGAAGCTGCGAGAAGCTTCCCCCATGTCTGACAGAGCCAGTGCCAGCCAGCTTTAAGACCGACCCGCCGCTGGCCAAGGACAAGCCAATCAGCAATGGTGGTAGCGCCTCTGTGATAACATTTAAGAAGGGGAAGAAAAAAAACTGTGGTGAAACGGCAGCCAAGAGAGAGGAGTGAGACGAAGTGAGAGAAACAACTGCAGACACCAAGATCAATGAAGAAGGAGGGGGAGGAGGCACTTAAGATGTGGGAGCAGAGAGTCTTCTCTTGTAGCTCGTGATGAAAGACCGTGGGGAGGCAGGTTGTCCCCCTGCAGTCCATGGAGGTCCACGGTGGAGCAGATATCCACCTGTAGCCCGTGGAAGGGACCCCACGCCGGAGCAGGTGGATGTCTGAAGGAAGCTGTGACCCCGTGGGGAGCCCGCGCTGGAGCAGGCTCCTGGCAGGACCTGTGGACCTGTGGAGAGAGGAGCCCATGCCAGAGCAGGTTTGCCGGCAGGGCTTGTGACCCTGTAAGGACCCATGCTGGAGCAGCCTGTTCCTGAAGGACTGCACCCCCTGGGAAGGACCCATGCAGGGGCAGTTTGTGAAGAGCTGCAGCCTGTGGGAAGGACTCATGTTGGAGGAGTTTGGAGAACTGTCTCCTTTGAGAGGGACCTCGTGCCGGAGCAGGGGCAGAGTGTGAAGAGTCCTCCCCCTGAGGAGGAAGAAGCGGCAGAAACAACGTTTAATGAACTGACCATAACCACCATTCCCCGTCCCCCTGCACCGCTTGGGGTGAGGAGGTAGAGAAACAGGATTGAAGTTGAGTCCAGGAAGAAGAGAGGGGTGGGGGAAAGGTGTTTTAAGATCTGGATTTATTTCTCACTATCCTCCTCTGATTTGATTGGTGAGAAATTAAACTCCCTTTTCTCCCCAAGTTCAGTCCGTTCTGTCTGTGACAGTAATTGGTGAGTGATCTCTCCTTGTCCTTATCTTGACCCTCGAGCCTTTCATCATATTTCCTCTCCCCTGTCCAGCTGAGGAGGCGGAGTGATAGAGTGGTTTTGATGGGCACCTGGCATTTATCCAGGCCAAATCAAAACAGTACTGCTTAGCAGTTTGTGGTGCGAGACAAGCGAGCGTCTTGTTTAGAAGAATGGCTTGTGAAATACAGAATTCTGTTTCAGAAGGCAGCACTGGAATATGTGTCTTTCTCCCTTGGCCCATAGATAGTGCTCCCTGAGGCTTCCTCCCTTGCCCTGCCCCATCACCCTCCTTCCCCTCGCCCCCCCTCAACCAAAGCTCAGGAGGAGGCTGAAAAAGTGTGGATTACTTCTAACCATTATCTTTCTTGGACCTTTTCACTTTACAGCTATGCTTGTAGACCTTTTAGCTTTACAGCCATGTATGTACTATGTGTTCATTAGTTACATGCCAAGAGTAAATCCATCACTCATGGAAAGTGCTGGACTATTATGTATATGCTTACTTCTGTGGTTTCTCCCTTCTTTAAAAAAGCCAGGAGAGTTAGAACACTTCATTGGTAGGAACATGGTTTTAAACAGAACGATTGCTGCTTCCGCTTTGAGAGTCATTCAATAGTTTCTGATTGTGTTTCTGCACTTTGCTATCTGTTGAGAGATGAGCTCATATCCAAATGGACCCCAGGTTGTCATATGGAAACAATGCTGCAACACAGAAAATTGAATATATAACATTCTTAAAATGTCAGGAGAGTTTTCAGGATCTTTCACAAATCATAGAATCATAGATTGGAAAAGACCTCTAAGATCATCAAGCCCAACCATCCACCCAACAACACCATGCCTACTAAACCATGTCCCCAAGTGCCACATCTACACGTTTTTTAAACACCTCCAGGGATGGTGACTCAACCACCTCCCTGAGCAGCCTGTTCCAATGTCTGACCACTCTTTCAGTAAAGAAATTTTTCCTAATATCTAATCTAAACCTCCCCTGATGCAACTTGAGGCCATTGCCTCTTGTCCTATTGCTAGTTACCTGGGAGAAGGGACCAACACCTGCCTCACTACAACCTCCTTTCAGGTAGTTGTAGACAGCAATTAGGTCTCCCCCTCAGCCTCCTCTTCTCCAGTGCAAGTACAGGGCCACGATCACCTCCCTAGTCCTGCTGGCCACACTACTCCTGACACAAGCCAGGATGCTCTTGGCCTTCTTGGCCACCTGGGCACGCTGCTGGCTTATGTTCAGCCAGCTGTCAACCAACACCCCAAGATCCTTTTCTGCCGGGCAGCTTTCCAGCCACTCTTCCCCAAGCCTCTAGCATTATGTGGTGGTTGTGACCAAAGCGCAGGACCCAGCATTTGGCCTTACTGAAACTCATACAGTTGACCTCAGCCCATCGATCCAGTCTGTCCAGATCCCTCTGCAGAACCTTCCTACCCTTGAGCAGATTGACACTCCCACCCAGCTTGGTGTCATCTGCAAACGTACTGAGGGAGCACTCAATCCTCTCATCCAGACCATTGAGAAAGATGTTAAAACAAGCCTGGACCCAAAACTGAGCCCTGGGGGACACCACTTGGGACCGGCCGCCAGCTGGATTTAACTCCATTCACCACCAGTCTCTGTGCTCAGCCATTCAGACAGTTCTTTATCCAGCAATCTTTTACATATTCTACTAGGAGGGAAAGAAAGAAAAAAATATCTTTTTGAAGTATCATTGGACTATTGTCATATCGTTTGAATGGTCTGAGGCTGTTAATTCAAAGAATGTTTAAGTCCTGAAGTATAAAATGCAATGGAAATTACAGCAGAACACACCTTTGGTCTCTGTGTTGTGCTGTTGCCTGAAATAGGGCAACATATCCACTTCATCTTGGACAGTGGACATTTGTAAGAAAGTAAAAATTCTTAGCACCAACATTGTCCTGCATTTGAACCTGTGACCAAAAGGTGCAGGGCACCATATCCAATATTGTTATACCGAGTCCCTTGTGTATGATACATGCTTGTTTAGAAATTTCAGATTATCATCATTATTGTGTTTCCAAGTGTGTTTTCATGCTGCTCATTGTTCTTTTGCAATTTTTCTGTGTTCAACAGGATTTCTTTGGTTTTGAACAGCTGTTCAGTGGAACGAGAGCTAGAGTGACAAATTAGAAACTCATGGGCAGAACCAATTCCATTTCTCATGCCAATGGAGAGAGACAGTAGTAGCCCTGCAATATACATTTCCCTTCCTATTGCTGAGTGGAAATTGTGATCACTAAAGGCTGATAAAGATTTTAGATTAAATCATTTACATTTTATACAGTAATAGTGTGCTTATTAATGAATTAGTCATAGTACACTGGCTTCTATAACTGCTTGATTTAGAAGATTTAGAGATGAGATTCTTTTCTCTGGGAATATACTCACTGAAATACCACTTAGATGTTCTTGTGGTTTTGCATTCCATGCTTTGAGAATAAGCAAGCTTTTGCTATACCTTTTAAAGTGTAGATCAGGATGCATCTTAGAAGGGATGGATAGAAGGTAATATATATTTTTTATACTACATGATATAAAATATGTTTGAATGCTGCAGTCAGGGCAACAATAAACAGACATTGAGTCAAAAAACCTGTCTTTCTCAAAGTTGCATAATCTAAATGGGTAGCCCAGTGGAAAACAACCAGGGAAGGAGAATGGATGTGTTAATTTTTACAAAGCAGCACCTGTGGGAGGAAAGAGAGGGGTGGGATTGACTAGCTGGAGATCACAAAATCTTTGACAGAATCAGAAAAGGATGATAATCTGCTTTTATTTCCAGAAAGACAATATCTTGATGGTGGTATAACATCTTCATTCCCTTTTTAATTCTGGAAGCATGTTCAAACCATAGTCAAATGGCAACTTGGACCAGCCCTTGAAATTTCTGAAATCAGCATCAGAGCATTAGACGATACTACCACCTAAAGCCAGAAAAACTTACAAACAATCCCCTGGCCTTTGCCTGCTGTCCAACTGGGGGGAGGTGAGGTGCCACCTTTTCTCTGAGAAGCAGTGACGTGAAGGTCCAAGACATCTCCTTTTCCTCCCTTTGCCCCCAACCTCAATAAAATTGCTTCACATTAGGGTAATCCGGTGCTTTGTGGTTAAACTAGTGATACATCTGCTTTTCCTTGGTTAGAGTTCCCAAGGCAACCAAACTGACAACTGGTAATGTAAGCTGGAAATCCTTTGAACGAGTAATTTGTCCAAGGTCCTGTGTATAGTCAAACACATTGCAGACTGCAGAGCAGGAGCAGCAGAATTAGTAATGAAAAGAAAAAGTAGATGTGATACACGTAGAGGTCATTTAGAGGCTTTACCAGATGGAGTAAAAAATAAAATACAAGCAGACTGAATGCCATTCTTTTGTGGATCCAGAAGTGTGTTTTTTCCGGCTCAGCCTGATTTGGAGCTGTTGCCTTTTCCCTGCTTTAATGTCCCTTTATCTCCTTTCCTGCTGATGCAGGACCTGGATTGGAGGAACTTCCTTTTATCCTCTTTGGAGAAATGATAATCTAGTGATCTTTTCAGCCTATTTAAGCCTCTAAAATCAGTCTGTTCCTTGGTGAAAAGTGTTTTCAAGCTCCCTGAACAGGGTACTATGAGGGAAAGGGCTTCCAGCTTACCTCTGCCACTAGTCTATCCACCTCTACTTTGCTTACGTTCTTGAGCCCTATGTGTTTTTTCTGGGCCTCTCTGAAGCATTGTTTACAGAGCTGGTGACAAAGAGTTTTAGGATATGGAGCCAGTTTAACAACCAAAAGTGCTGTCTTGGGACTGTATCCTCCCCTAGATGGGAAACAACTCCTCATGGGTAGGCTGCCTCCCTTTATCCCAGAAGATCCTCTTGGTTTGCATATGGAAAGACTACTTGGGTTACAGTTCTCTCTAATTGTATTCTGTGGTATTTGTGATGGGTTTTATTTCACATTCAGTCAGAATGTTGTAATAAAAAGCCACCTTGAAAATAAAAAGAAATAAAAAAAAAAGTGTTTGTTTATTGGAGCTTGAGCAGGAGCATACTTATGAATTAATGAGGGAAATGACCTCAGGGAATAACTATATTAAATTGATGGAAAGCTCCAGTGAAACAGGACTGTTCTGTATGATCTCTAGTGAGATACTTCATCCTTTCTTAGTCTACTTATTGGAAGATGGATAAAACCTCAAGCTACCTTCAGGCTTTGCTCAAATCAAAGACAGAAGTAAAGGCATAGGAAATAGTGTAAACTACTATCAGGGTGGTGGATATGAACCTTTCTGATGATAAACCTAAGAAGTTATCATAATTGTACACTGTTACTTTTAACTTTTATTGTCAAAATTCATTTTTAATTTGTTTCAGTATGGAAGAGAAGACAGCGATTGGGCAGTGCTGGTGTCGTGAAGATGGAAGAGTTCAGACCCTCCACACAGAACAGACATGAATAATGACAACTTCTGTAGCTGCCTGTGCGTAGCGTAGTTTCTGTACCAGTTTGCTCCCCGGTCTGATTGTTTCCACAATCTGGCAAATGTGAACACAATCATTTTCATTTCTACTGTAATCCTGTTAGTAGGAGCCTATCTTCTTGCTAGAGGTGCTAAATGTTAGCAATAGAACTTTCCTAATAGTTTTCTTAGTACCTCCTTCTGTCTTATTTACAGTCTGAAAACCTGTAAAATGCTCTTCAACTGCTCTTCAGTTTATTTGGTTTGTTTTAACTGCCATCATCAGCGGAGCACGTTGTCATATAACACAAAGCCGTGGCCTGTTAATTGACCACAGAGTTCTACTGACATTATTCTACTTTTTGCTCTGTGTTCAGGAAACCATTAAGTTTAGCCATACGTTCTTTCCTTTCATGCTCTGTTTGGGAGATTCCTTAGTTTTCATAGCCATCTAGATCCCCTCATGCATATTCTGTCAAAGAACAGCTCTATCCTTTAGGCCAATATTCTCCTGAGTCGATCTAGCCTGCAATATGATCCCTGTCGGCCTGTTGCCTTTCCCTCCATGGGGTTATGCAGCGGCTGCTTGGGCAGCGTGTACCGCTCTAATAGTTGAATACATCCTTCCATACGTGATTTACAGGGCTGGGCCAGGCCCTGCTGAAACAAGAATTACCCTTTGTCTGGCCTAGCACAGAGCTGAGTGCCGCGGACACGGTGTTGCCTTCCGAGTGAATGTCTAGCAAACAAGATCAGACAACTGTGACTGTGAAAGTTGAGCTGCAATTCAGAGCAACCACACCTTTCTTTTGAGGAATTTCTTTCAACACCCAGTCACATAATTTAGACCAGAAAAATGTTTTTCTTGTCCCCTTCACCTCTCACTGTGAAATGTATCCAACCTCCATTGACACATGTGTACCTTAATAGGGCCTTCCTATGAAGGAACAAGCTATGTTGTCAACAGAAAATACCTAGCACGAGAAGGAAGGAGATTTCATTCAAACTCTGGGTTTGTTCTGATTAAGCATATACTTCTTCATATACCGGTACTCTCTCATGTGCAGTCTTGATCCTAGTTGGGAGCAACATAGAGCGTGTAGCCCATAGTTAGGGAAATAACTTCTGCAAATGTTCACTAACAATTATCCTGTAACATTTATTAGTTTTCTCTTTTTTTTTTTGCACACAGCATTGTGAACAGCTTTAAGATATCTCTTGCCAAAAAGGATCACTATATTCTGTATCAATGTTCCTAAGTGCTACTTCAGTGTAAAACTGGTGGGACTTTGTTGACACCATTGGAGTCCTACAAGAAGTAAAACATTTATCGCCATAGTTTGCAGTAGAGATGCACCAGTATTAAGGAAAATATTTAGCACTTTACTTTTTTTAAGACCCAACAGCATCTCTCCCATGCTTTAGATGTTCTTTGTTGTTACTGCCATTTGTTATCATTGCTTAAAAAGGCAAAATACAATTTCAAATAGACCTTCCATGCCTTATACAACTGCTAAAAAGAAGCCTTATGGCTTTCCTGTTCATTTTTGGACAGATATTAAAGACAACCCCTAGTTAGCCATAACTTTATTTTACTCCCTCAAATCATGACTTCTACTATCTTTCACTGCAGTCCAATCTGATATTTTAATGAAGAACAGTTGAAAGTTCTGTCTGACAATGTAACCGTTGTTAAAATTTGTTGGATAGTTTTCTCTTTAGAATACAATTGCAAGCACAAAATGTTGTTTCACTTACAGTAGCAATAGTATTGTGTGTCTGCTTTTCTGACCATTTGAATCTGTATCATGTGCTGATCTTCCTTTAGTATCTTACTACGTATTATAAACTGCTGGTAGTCTTTCTTTTTCTGTTTAATTAGATGGGTGGAAAAATTAACATGGGGGATATGTCAAGAAGCAACATGGGGTAGAGAGTTTTATCCAATGAGACAAGTATCATAACTAAAGAGTGCCTTTAACTAGAGCATGTCATGGAGCTCTCTAAAGATTATGGAATGAGCAACAACGTGTGGCTTCCTGTGACTGAACTAACCTCTCCCCTTATGTTCACCTTAGATGTAGCAGGAAAAGGAAAAGTGGAAATATCTAACTTCAGATGCATGGCAAAGGGGTTGTATGATACCTTAACATCTCAGGATGTTGATAGAGTTGACAGGTATCATATATCAAAAATCCCCATGAAGGCATCAGTATACCAGTAATAATCTATTCTGGTCAAAATGAGGAAGGACCAGTTAGAGGAATTATTCTGCTGCAGTGTAAACCTAAAAGTTGTGTAAAACTCTTTTTAAATTGGATGCAAGTAATTTAATGTAAGGAAACCAGGCGTTTTCATTTATTGTGGTTTGCACTGTTTCTCGAACTGACCAGAGAGACACATTTCCTTTTACTGCACATTTTGAGCTGATGGAGACTTCAAAATGATGAGTTAAAACTGGAATGACCTACAGAAATCCATCGATTTTTGTAACAAAGAAGAATGAAAACATATAGTGTGTGTATGTTAACTGTTGTCTTTAAGATCTTGGTTAATTGCTTTACTCTGGCTATGTCAACTCAAAGTTGTGCTTTTTTCCAAACGGGATCCAGGTGAATAGGTTCTAGATTTTAAACTTTAAAACCTAAATAAGGGAGCTGATGGGTCTGTATAATACAGAAAATTCTTCTGAAGTTGCATGCTGTCCCACCCTGCATTCTGCCACTGTTTTTTTATCCTGTTAACCAAAGGAAAGAAATAATATGTGTAAATAATAGTGAGTATTTGGTATTACATTCTCCCTATTTTCGCCTGTAAAATTTAGGAGGGAACTGTGGTATTCCCTGCGATGATAATAGATTGTAAAAGAACATCTGCACATCTTTTCTCCATGTGCCCTATTTGTTTAATTGCAACAGATTTACATAGAAAGAGTTTGGTGCATCATAACTAGGCAATTATCCATTCTTCATCACTGAGTTATGGTTCTGCTAATTGATCATTTAAGACATAAGATAGTCTAACATTAGGAGAATTTGAGACTGTTCAAAAAGGATCAACAAATTAATATTGGTATGTGATATTTGCATAATTGGCTGCAATTATTTAATGTTTAATTGGGTTGATCATATGAGATTCAGCCTTTCACATGCTTATGTTTTACAAATACTGGTACTTTAAAATGATAATAATGAACTCTAATTTTCGGATGTTCTTTCTTCTCCCCTTCATTCTTTTGATTATTATTTTCACTGTTGAGCATGTCCTTAATTTTCAGTTTGGTGAGCATGATTTATGCATAGGAAAGAAGTCCTTCAAATGAGAGAACTTCTCATGAAGCTGGCAGTTCATACAAGCTCTTCTGATGCCAAGAGTTACGGCTTCAGAAACTGGTATTACTTAATTAGATTCTTATCTGCAATGAGGGCCAATTCCCTGAGAATTTACAGTGACAGATTCTGGTGAGAATGCTAATAAAGGCTCCTGCTTAGGACAGGTAATCTGTTCAGTCTGTAGCAGTGCAAAGCAAACAGGATTCTTCTGGGATATAGAAGGGAAGTCTGATAACACAAAAGCAAGATAGTGACATCTCTGCCCAGCCATCGTTTACACCTGTTCTACCATCTCAAGCCAAAAAGCAGTTGTCGTCTTCCACTCTTCTTTCTAGACAAACTCTAATTTAGGGTTTACCTAATTCAACAGAGAGGTATCATTGATCCTCTCCGTATACTTATTTTATACTTATTTTTCTTCAGGCTTGAAGAGTGGTAATTTGGAAAAACATGGTATTTGAAAGAGTCATTTGGAGTGCAAGTTATTGGAAATGTCTGTCTAATACATGGTCTTCCGAGGAGGTAGACGGAAAAACAGCTGGGACTGATCTCATAGCCACTTAATGAGAGGAGGAACCCTCTCGAATTCAATGACATCTCCGAAACAATCTGCATAATCTCAACAGATTGCTTAGTGTGAACAGCCTGTTGACAGTGCCTTGCTATGAAATAGAATACAGAGAAGGTAGCACAGCCTGCCAGCCTATGGCACATTGTCTCTCTCACCAATGGGAATCACCCTGCTGATTAGAAGTTCTCATGTTCTAGTGGCAGGCTCGTATACTGAGAGGTGGGGGGGTGTAAGTGATGGCTGAGCATGCGCTGCGGAGGACTATTCCTTGCTGTCTTTCTCTCCCTTCCACACAGACCTTCAGCCTATTTTCTCCAGCCTGCTATCATGATATCACTTAGTCGCATATCTAAAAGTGACCATCTAAGCAAATTTTGCATTCTTTTTCCTTTTAGCAGGAGTGACAGTTAAAAAAAAAAAAAAAAAAAGGTGTTTTGTTCATCTTTCAGGTGTTCAGGGATCAGAAGGGCACTTTACCACCTGCACATGTAATGCCTGAACAGACTGCCACTGAATTCGTGACCCTGGACAAGTTACCTAACCTCTTTGTAAGTGCAGAGTAGTAGTACTACCACTTATACCACTTTTAACTTGAATTCAGACTTGTGGGTAAGAAGTTATTTTACTACAGATCAAATAAGCTTTCCAGAAAGTTTATTAAGCAGCAGAGAAAGATGTCATGTAAAGTGAAGTATTTCAAGGATTGCTTTAGAGTGGAAATATCTTGATTATGGAGGAGAAAAATGTCATTTGAATGAGAAATATGTTTAAGGTTTGCTCGAACCTCTGAACAAGTAAAATGTATAGTTCAGAATATAAAGTAGGATACCGAAAGATCTTGAAAAGGTAATTCACCTCCACCTCTCAAACAGTGCTATCTTACTTAAAAGTGGTGCTTGAAGGAAGCATTGTACCTCTCAACGCAGAGTCATTGGATTACAACTATTCTAGAGGTACATTTTGCCATGTAGCACTGAGACAGACCTCTATCAATCTTGATCACAAATTTTTAAACTGCAATCTTTAGCAATTGCGACATGTCAAAGAGCTGTGTTTTGCTGTATTTTGTCACTGTCCTCAGGATTTGGAAAAATAATTCATGGGTCCTAAATCATTTAAGCTAAGTAACTTCTTAATAAGTATTTGTATTTTTAGTCATTAAAGCGAAAGACAGTACTGGTATTGCAATGGTGAAAAACACTATTGTAGCAATCCTTCTGCCCATGCCTTGCTTTAAGCATGATGGTTATTAGTGGGAATTCCAGGATGTTTTCCCTGACTATGCAAAATCTGAGTGCCATCTATAGCACTGCTGAGAAGTATATCCCCAACTCCACAAGCAAAACTAACTTCTCCATTTTATTGAGCTCGAGCAGTCAAGTATATTAGGGCTGAGCAGGTGTGGAACAATGCTGGATTAGCATAGTCAAGCCTTAGATTTAGAATAACATTTTTTATTTAGTAGCTCAGAAATAAATCTCATTGACCACACTAGCAAGGTTAACCACACCTAGATTTGCTAAGAACAATGGTGTTTAAACTGACTAGTGGTAACAGCATAGCTAGATCCTCGTCCCTCTCTCTGAACATGAATTTATATGGTTTGCTTACCTTAAAACTTAATTTATTGTCTCTGATTTTTTACCACAATCCTGAATTCACATGCCATGCTTTAAAAAAAGAATCTTAGATTTCATGTTCATAGGAAGAACTTAAGGAGGATTTAAGATCTTGGTATAGAATTTTAAAGTCATTAAAACATCTGCTGGTTAAAGTTAAGACAGAAAAAGAGAGGAGAACTTTGTGGAAGTAATTAACTACAGTGTTCCAAATAGTTCCAGCACTGATCATTTTGGATTTTTTACCAAAGAAGTATGCAGGGAGTGGTAGATAAAATAACCATAGTGCTTTTTTTTCTAAGCAAGAGTTGGGAAAGTTTCTAAGAGCTGGTTCTCTTAATAATACTAACTCTTTATAGGACTTAATTCGGTCAAGCTTAGAGTAGTAGTTTAAGTGTGAGGTGGAGGAGCTTAGGAGTTTTCTCAGGTGGTACTATCTTGCAGGAACAGATTTTCTTTCATTTTATGGTCAAAGTGATCAAGACATGAATACAGAATCTTTTAAATTTTGCCCCTTTTTATAAAAGTTTTGCTTTTCATTTTAGAATTCTGATACAGTATCACTGAACTATTATCTTAAACTATCATGTCTCCATCGGTTATAAGAAGAAAGAAACATTCTTATTCTTTATGTAATCGCCTTCTTCCTGTATGCCAAATCCCATTTTCATTACGATTTGGTCACCACTAGAATTGTGACCTCTTCAGGTGAAATAACAGGGTTTTTTGCTCTACTGTACCCTACCAGTGTGCTCTCGAATTTTGAGTATGTACTAAGTGCTTGCAGCAAATGCCAGAGGAAAAAGTAAAGTGAAAAGTTAACTGTCTCCAGAACAGGCATGCTAAGGAATGAGAGTAAAATTACCCATCAAGTCAGTCAAGACAGGAGGTCAGAAGAACACCATTACCATTCTCATTCAGTCCGAAACAGAGACTAGCCAGGTATACCAAATGTCTAGCAGGATGGTAGATTGCTGTTTCTATTTAAGAATGCTCTTATTCAGTTGCTTAAATACTTGCATCTGTGCATACACTTTCATAACTCTGCCCCTACTGTCTCAGCTGAAACCTACAACACACTTTTAGATGTCACAAAGCAGTAAAATATTAGATCAAAACAAACAGGTAATGCTCCAGATCATCTAACCGTGAGAAATGGTTTTCTACACGTCAGTGTCCTATTCTGTTCCCATAATTTATATTCATTTTCTAACGCCCTATAGTTGACTAGAATTGCAAAAGGAGACAAATATATCATTAACTCTATTCCATAGTCAAAGGTGTTGACAAAGAGTGAATCTATTCCCTCCATCTCCGGGGGAGATGGCTTGGACTCTAGCTCGGCCACTATAGTAGAGAGTGACGGAATGTAAAAGGTTCTTTGCCATGATGGAGACAAGTAAGAGCTTTATCTGAAGCTGCTTGCAAACAATTTCTGTCAAAGCAGTAAATTTGGAAAGACAGACGTCGCAATCTACCTGACCTTTGAGGCATTTAGAAGGGTGCAGTAGTAGTTATTGGAATTGTAGCATATAAGCAGTGGGAAATTAGCAACTTAAAGAGGGAGAAGTAGACACCTCTGAAGGGTCTCTGTTTTCTCAAATATTAAAGTTAACTGGGTATTTTGCAAGGATCTGAGCGTATAAAAGCAGTAAAGGACAGATGTGTGAAAAAATACTGGATAAACTAAAGAAAACTCTACCTCATTCTTCTCTAAAGGTTTTGTAGAAGCACAATTAAGCACTCCTAATGGCATTGCTACGTACAGACCATCTGGCAGGAAAGAAACACTTTATATTTGTATGTCTATAAATCCTGTAATAACTGTATTTTGCTGGCAGTAGAAACAGTCTATACTATTTGCAGTTTTCCTCATCAAATCTGTAATTATGCAATGTTTCTGTCTCCAATAAAGGAATTTAATGGGCACCTGTTTGTGGCATGTTATGAAATCATCATTGTTGAGTACAGCTAACTAAGCATAATTATCCCATAGATGGGAGCTGTTAGGAAATACATTCTTGAAGGCTGGATTAAAAGAAAAAAGAATTACTGAATGGTGGCATTTAAGAACAGCAGAGCAAGATGCAAGTGGTGGGAGATAAGCTAACTCTACAGTGAAAATGCAAAGCCCGTATTCTGCCTTCTGGCTTCCACTGAAGTCTAAGGATATGACACTTAGAGGGAAGAACAAGGCCTAAACAACAACAGACATACATCTATATCTTTGGTCGACAGCTGGCTGAACATGAGCCAGCAGTGTGCCCAGGTTGCCAAGAAGGCCAATAGCATCCTGGCTTGCGTCAGGAGTAGTGTGGCCAGCAGGAGTAGGGAGGTGACCGTGCCCTTGTACTCGGCACTGGTGAGGCCACACCTGAAGTACCGAGTTCAGTTTTGGGCCCCTCACTACAAGAAGGACATTGAGGTGCTGGAGCATGTCCAGAGAATAGCAACAAGGCTGGTGAAGAGACTAGAGCACAAGCCTTATGAGGAGTGGCTGAGGGATCTGAGGCTGTTTAGCCTGGAGAAGAGGAGGCTGAGAGGGGACCTTGTTGCTGTCTACAACTACCTGAAAGGTGTTTGTAGTGAGGCAGGTTGTTGGTCTCTTCTCCCAGGTAACTAGCAATAGGACGAGAGGCAATGGCCTCAAGTTGCATCAGCAGAGGTTTAGATTGGATGTTGGGAAAAATTTCTTTACTGAAAGAGTGGTCAGACATTGGACCAGGCTGCCCAGGGAGGTGGTGGAGTCCCCATCCCTGGAGGTGTTTAAAAAACATGTAGATGTGGCACTTGGGGACATGGTTTAGTAGGCATGGTGGTGTTAGGGTGACAGTTGGACCTGATGATCTTAGAGGTCTTTTCCAACCTATGATTCTACCTTGACAAGCCTGGAGGCTGGGTCAGCCGTTTTACTTACAGTAAAATGCTGGATAAATCAAGCAACAAAGCTACCTACCTGCTAAGCATGTTGTCATGAAACAGCTTTTAACATGCCAGGACTATGTAGCAGTGATTGAATACAGCCACCGTTCTAAGGCTTTTGGGGCGATGAACTCAAGGGAGAGGAGAAAGCTAGAAAACAACTTTATACTTTGAGCACTTACGTCACAGGGAAGTTTTGAATAGTCATTACTCTAAAGTATGTCAACCAATGGGAAGCCCTCTGAAGATGGAAAACACTGAAAAGTGAGTGTCATTAAAATCTTAACATTTGCCCTATGTGGCAGCTGTATTTACCAAAATACTTCACGTATTCCTCCCTTTCAGTGCAGGGAATATTGTGATTAAAGGTAGTACTCATCCATGCTGAGGTAAAGTCCACATCAGGGTAAATTTTCCATCTGGTTTGGTTCTCAGCAACTTCAGAGAAGCCTGACGCGGATACAAGACACTTTAAAGAAGCTGTAGACAGGTAAGCATTAAGAGTTGTTAATTACTGCTAGGAGAATGAGCCTAAAATGTCAGAATCAGACTTTATTCCTGTATTTTGGCCTCTCCACTTTCTTCCTAAGGGAACCTTTCTTAGCTGTAACTCTAGCTTCAGCAAGACAGCTTTCAAACCTTGCTTATCCCAAATAGTAATAATTTGAGGTCTGGTCCTACAAGGTGCTGAGTGGGCTTCAGAGACAGACAGATCTGTGCTGTTTAGCAGCACTTATAAGACCGTTTTTTTATCTCCCGTTTGAAACATCTCGGTAGCTGGCAACGGTTCTGTTCAATAAAGCACTTCACGCAGTACCAACACCAGCACTGTGCTCTTGAGGATGGAGAGTGTTAATTCTGAGGACTCTGATCTGGGATACAGTCTTGTAAAGTTGATGTGACAAAAAAAATATTTTAAAGTATTACAGGGGAAGTACAAAGCAGAAGGAAAAAAACTGCAGTCTATACACAGAAACAGGGCAAGGGAAAAAATTTGTGGATTCCAGTATAGGCAGACAATATTAGAATTAGAAAGGACAGTTTTGGGGGTATGTCAACAAAAGTGTTGAATTTCAGTTTTTCCTCCTTCCCTTCCTTTTGCTCAGTGTTCTGATACTGTGGCATTACATTGGTAGTATTAACAGAGCTGCTAAAGCATTACCCTGGCAAGAAGAGCAAAATTTTTTGTTGTAGCACCTTTGTTGTTCTGGATGCTACTCCAAAGAGGAGCTTGTAAAAGCAAATGCAAGAACGTGGAAGATGTTTACTTCTCTTTTTCCCTGAGGGAATGATTTTTAATGCCAGGTAAGAAAATGTTTGTCCTGCTTCACCTGTAGGCGAAATTACATTGTACCTGTACAAATTTAGGATATTAAATTCTGAGCATTGCCAATGCCATGTTATGTAAGACAAAACTGTTTATCTTAACTCATATAAGTTCTTGTGGGTCATTCAAAGAAATTATGTTCTTCTGAAGAGATTTCAGAACAACCTCTGTTTTATAATTTTTTTTCTTCTTTTCATCTTGCTAATGGAATAATTCTTTTCAAAGCTTCAGCTTTGGTTAATTTATGCTCTTATTGATATATAGGCATTTATCCTTTACTTTGATGGCAGTATAGGCTAACATTTTTTTTAAAGCTAGGTAAAGAAATTTCATAGGTAAAGAAAATAACCTAACAAAACTCAGTATTTGTGAGATAAATAACTGACTTTAAAGGTGAAGTAGAAAAACAGATGTTTAAAATGGGTCAGTTCTAACCACAGACTGCGTAAAATGCACCTGCACCTTAATTTTGAGTGAGATAAAGCTGCAACTTACCTGCCTTTTAGGTGAAGTTTTCATAGACCATCATCAAGCAGAGACAGTGAAAACACTAATTTCAATAGAAACTTCAAAAATTATTAGCTCAGACCCTAACTTGAAGTGACTTCCATGCTCTCAGCACGATGAAGAAAATGGCTCCACTCTTCTTATTTCCAGCTGCTCCATCCCTGACCTTCCCTTTGTGGCACTGCTGGCACTAGAGCAGTTGCAAGGGTGACCAGATCACTGCTTGACCACGGGAAGAGCAGGATTGCTTTTCTAGCCATGGCAGAGTTTTTGAGGAGCTGAAGACAGTTAAGAAATCATGTCCATATGAAATGTCAGGATTTGAATATCTCCCAGGTGCTAGCCACTTTTATTATGGCTCTTAAACTTTTATGCACCAGACCTTGCTTAAGTTATTGCTGAATTCTGGGTTAATTTTTTTTCTTTTTTTCTTCTTCAGCTCATATAAGCCTTGTGCCTGAGCAAATACTGTAATATTTACTTTACTATGAGGTCCCAGGCTGGAAAACAAAGGAACTTCTGAAGATTTTGCATCTTTACCATAAAGGCATTGCTGAAAACTGGTTAGAACAAAGACAGTGACAAATACACCCATCTTTTTAGGACATTTCAGTGCTTGAAAATTTGAAGAAAAATGCCACAGATCAGACTACTGTCCCAGTACCTTTTACCTCTAGGGAGGGGATTCTGACTATCCCATTGCTCTGGACCTTACCAGCTAAGACTCACGTTGCTCCTAAATACTTATAAGCATAACATCATTCCCTTCCTTCACCACAGTCTGTTCTTATATCATGCCAAGAACAGAAAACACAAGTGCTTTATCAGCTGCTTATATTCCTGTCTCAAAAATGCAGCCTCAAAATACCAACCCCTTAGCCTAACTCATAGCAGAGGTTCCCTTTGTTATTCCCTCCTTTTACAGGTGGAATATTTTTACGGCTCTTGAGGAAAAGCAGGTGAGTCTGAGCTAAACTCAAGGTTAGAAATCCTCCCTAATCCCTACTGCCAATCAGTTTGCTACAGAGGGTTCTCCCTCTGAAGGAGTAGCGTCAGTAACTCACTGGTGGGGAGAGATCCCATCTGTCCTGTACTTGGTGTAATCAAAATGCCTGCTTAGTTGTCAGGTGGCAGCAATCTTCACACTATTGTATGGGCTTGAAAAGTCATCATGAGGATTGTGAAGGTGAGACAAGAGTTGGGTAACCATATATGTTGCCTTACTAAGAGAAATTACATTTTCTCTTGCTCTGGTTCAGTATCTTCATCTACAGTTGGTGATAGTGTTAGGCTGGGAAGTGCTCATCTCTGCTATCAGGTGAGTCATTAATCCAAAGAACTTCAGATTTATTAATGGCTGTGCCAAGGACTTTTGAGACTGCAGTTTTTAGCCTCTGTGTGTGTTATGGTGAAGAGCAGAGAAAAGTAGTGTTGTTCTGTGTATGCTTTTGTGGAGGAGCAAGGAAACACAGTTTTGGGAATGTAGGGTTTACTTGTGTGGCACACTTGAGCATTCCTGAGTGAGGAACTTACCCTTGCTGTTGAAATGAGAGCTTCTTATTAACAAATAATCAAGCTAAAGAAATAATATTACCTAAATGCATTGGCTGTATTTTTGCTGTCATGCAAAGAATCTGGCACGGCCCCAAATGTTGCTGCCCTTTCTCTCTTGTGCAGCATGACCTCCAAAGAGGCAAAGCATTTTTTTTTTTTTTTTTTTTTTTA
>Ga0065711_1037588_pt1 | contig 19680 bp, 15 predicted proteins | sample Hoacrofraction12_FD_59098 | JGI IMG/M metagenome (GOLD analysis project Ga0065711, IMG submission 59098) | Hoatzin crop microbial communities from Cojedes, Venezuela - Epithelial fraction 12 v2 (version 2) | ecosystem: Host-associated > Birds > Digestive system > Esophagus > Crop | place... | reverse complement strand
TCCCCCCCCCTGTTGGGACTGTTTGTTAAATTCCAATTACGAGGCTTGTTCAACACCTGTACAAAGCCACAGCCATTGTTAAGGGAATAATCTGAGGACAATGGGGTTAACGCAGGTGTACACAAGTGCAGAATTTGGATTGCAAAGTCTTTTTATTACTCTGTGTGCATAAGAAAGAGGAGGAAAGAGTTCGGCTTAATTTTCAGATCCCAGATACAATTTGTAGGACAAGCCTTTGGAAGAAGGGTAAGTGGGGAGGGAAAGAAGTGGCTGAACATGTTCGGACATGGCGCTGAACACATGAAATGGAAAGTTAAAAGGAAGTAAACACTACACTCCTCTTTCCTCCCTACCTCACCCTCATACCACTTTCATGGAGTCACTTCTCAAGGTATAGCTGCATGAAGATGGTTGGTAGTGATCTTGCACACCGATTGCCTTCAGAGTGATCATGGCCAAACCTGAATGTTTGCAAGGAACTGAGCTGCTGGGACACTGCTGGTTCGTGATGCCAGCAGCCACCAGCCTCAGTTGCACCCAGATATGATCAGTAAGTTGCGTTAGATGTACATTCACATGGGTATGCTCGGTTTGGAAGGAGTAAAATCAAGGGAGTTGGGCTACGTGACTCTCAAGATTTCTTTTCTCTGAAGCTGAACCTGTGGTAGTGTCCAAAGGTGACCTACTGTCTCATGGCACCAGGGTAACCCTCTTAAGATGGTAAGAACATCTGCAAAAGCCAAGAGGATGAAGTCCTAGAATCTGTAGGATGTCTCCTGGTATTCTGTTATGTTGATACAGAGAGTTACAGTTTTGTGTAACTTTATGAATGTCGAGCAATGGGTCACCTTCCTCTGGGGTAATCCCGGTAACAGCTATAAGAGGTTCATGCAGAATGAAAGCCAAGATCCGCGTCCCTGCTGTCACAAGCGGTTGTAAATTGAGATCGGTTTCTCTTGCAGTTTCGTGTCTTTGGTTTCTGTCCTACTCACGGGAGTTGCTCCAGGCAAGGATCAAGCTTTCTTTATTATCTTAAGTACTGTGTGCGTTTGGGGTACGACAAACTAAACAGTTACTAGTGGCTAGATAAATGTTCAGATCAATTCATCCGTTCGGTGATTCGCCTGTTAGAACTAATCTCGACTGCTACAAATAAGTTTGGTATTTGGCATTTCAGTTTATGTAGGAGGGGAGAAAACGGCTGTTGCCTGTGAAATTGTTCAGAAGTTACTTGCTGTTCTTTTTCAATGAGTAATAACTCAGCTGAGTAGCAGGACGGGAGTCTCAGGTGTGGAACTGTTTGATCAAGAGAGAAATGCGTAGTTCCTCGTCTTGGTTATGCATTAACATAATTGTGCGTGCCCGTGTGCTCAGAGGAGGACTAGTTATCCTCCAAACACTGTCAGGCAACCTGGCTTATGCTGGAGAAACAACCAGAGTTCTTTAATAAATGTTAATTTGAAGTTATGGAAAGAAATATTTCCCGAGGCTGTCCGGAAGGTGGCTAAAAATAAATCTTTCAATGAGGTAGCATGGTTTGGTCCACTGGAGATGGGTATTTTTCGGTAGTGTGACCTTCTCCTGCCAAAGAGTGTAGTTGCACTAAGATAATGAGTAATGACTTGTCCTAAAACTTTAAGTAGATTAACCTTCTGAATTGCAGACTGTTGAAGTGGTCTTGTTTCTGGCGAGCGATGCAAGTTAGTGGTTATGGTGGTTCTTTGCCTTTGCAGTTGTCTGAATTTTGTGGAAAGAAACGAAACTTTGAGTCAAAGACTTAATTTCCTCCCTCTACTTGGATAATAATTTTAAAAAGATAATTTAATGATTCTTTTTTTGAATGAGTGAATATATACTGAACTAATGGAAAATGAAACTGGTGTTGGTGTGCTTTTCCTCAGTGTTTGCCAATATAGATTGCATTAGTTTCTGCTGTTTGCACCCATTTCTTATTGTTACCGTGTTAGTAGTGTTATGTACCTGCCTTAGAGATTTGTACTGTTCAGCCTGTTCCATGCTGCGTACAGGCACTACGGTATGTGTTGTGCTCAGTTTGTTGGGTAGCAGCTCTGTGGGGTAGATCGTCTTGGGGTTCACTGGGGGCCTCTTTTGCGCAACTGAGTAACTCCTTGCTGCTACGATAGTAAAAGTAGTCTCTTTACTGGGAATTCTTGAACAGGCAAGGTGGGCATTGCCTGGCGTCTTGTTCTCTCTGATCCCAACGAAGACCCAGGTCCAGTATTAGCTGATTCTAATTTGCGTTCAGGGCCCAAACCAGGGGAATGTGGCCATGTGATGAATGATCCTACTGTGCTGATAAAAGCCAAGAAGTGCCGTCCTGTTAGACGGTGAAGCCAGAGGAGCAGTTAACGTCTGGTGTTATTTGAATGCTTTTACAACTTGAAGGAGTTTGCTCACCCAAATCGAGTTCCGGATTTCAGATTTCATTTATACTTCTGTGCCTGCAGAACCTGACAAACAGAGCGCTTCATCCAAGAGCTACAGTAGAAATACTTGGCTGTAATCAAATGAGCCCATCAGCGTAGTCAAAATCTTGAAGCAGTTAAAAATGGGAGAGGAACTACATCTAAAATAAAATGAAACTGACTTTTGTACAGTGTTTTTGGTTGGCTTAACAGCTACAAATTTATTAAGATATGATTAGCTACTTTTGACAATAACGGTTCAGTTTTAACATAAAGCTCCCTTTAAAAGCTTCAATAAATGTTTGCAGATTTTATACAGGTACCACTGCAAAACTGTGCTGTAAGCCTTGAAAATAATTCAATAGATCTGATTAGGGACCAGGGGTTTGCTGCAGAAATCTGGAAGAGATTGACAGGGAAACTATTAATACCTGTTATATAAACATAATAATACATTAATATCTGTAGAACACCAACATCTATAGAATATAATACCTATTAATATGTATTATATGCGTACATATATATGCGCATATGTCTACATATATTAAATGTGTATGTATATTATATATATATCTATATAAAAATGTGTATGTATAAAACTTCTTCCACAGCTTTGAGGTCATGGTACCATTTGAGAATCAAGTGCCTGATTATTTTCTTGGTATTTGGGAGGACCTTTTTTAGGGGAGGGCCTATCTGTCTGTATGTGAGGAGACCACTGCCATTATGTGCTCTGCTTGGTGGTCTCCCTCTGTATGAACGTGCCACGTGGTTTCCTCAAGGTCACCTGGTATTAAGCCGTTTAAAGACAGGACTTGCAGCATTGCTTGGTGATCTAAAGCCATGGACGTGACTCTGACCAGATATCGTGGTTCTCCTGGCTCATGGTTGTGAAGACTGCTGCTTGCGTGGGAGAACAGAGGCATTTCTTAGGTAGGTAGAGGCAGAGTCCCTTATGGAGGGATTTGTCTGAATCCGTGGTAAGCTGGGCTGTACTCCTCCAAAGCCCTCCTTCAGCTGCACAGTTACCATCAAGACATGATCCACTGATGGGTGGAACTCTGAAAGCAGTGGTGGAGCTTCTTCTGAGGCTTGTGTCATGCACCGAGACAGGTAGACTGTGGCTTGGCACTGGCTGGTGTGATAACACCTCTGTGATGGCATGGCCGTGTAGGACTGTCTGTGTGACACATGCGTGTGCTTTGTGCCCAAGGGTTCTGTGCCCTCATGGTGGTCACCGTGGCTCGTGGTACAGCGGGGTGGTCCTCGCTGGGGAGATTGTGCTTGAGTCGCGGGATTGACATCAGTCCTTGACATTATTCTGTAGACAGACACGGGCCTTGAATCCAAAGTGCTGGAGCCATGGCTGCATCCTGCGTGGAGGGGAGGCCTGTGCCTGGGAGGGATGGCCGCGGCCCCGGGGAAGGGGGCTGCTCCGCCGGCCGGGTTCCCGGCTCGAGCCGCAGTGCAGCCCCAGCCCTTTGCGAGGGATCCTGGTGAGAGTCTGGGCCCAGGGTATTTGCGTGTGCCTCGGGTAATATAATCGGCTGCCACCCACTACTCAGCTTCTGAGCTGATCCCAGAATAACCTTTGGTAGCATGACACATGTGAAGCTTCCCTCTGCTCGCGTTTAATCTCCTGTACACAGCCCCAGTGTAATGTTTATATGACCGTCATAAGGAAGGCTCCGTAGGTGTATCCAGGCCTTTTACGAGAGTGGGACACGACATCAGTTTCTACGTTTATCTCCCTGCTCCTTGACGTTCTCGTCTCTGCCGTGCTTTCAGCTTTGAAGCGAAGGAAAGTGGCGTGGAGCTGCCGTGTCTCGTCGACGGGGTGTTAGCTTCCACTTTCCCGACTTGCTGAGTGCTCAGTGTCCTTTCTGAGGACACATGACTTGGACTTTCCTTCTCCCCCCCTTCCCCTACTGATGTTTCACAAGAATAACAACCCACGAGCGGATGTTAATGGCTCCATGCGTAGATATATATATAGGCTGTCTGGTCGCTGAGATGATTTTATTGGCATAAATTTGGAATATTTACAAGTGGCAGAATCACTGGTGAGGTTATGCAGACCAGACTAAATGAGCTCTGAAGGGCATTTATAACACTTTCAGACAACCAGCCTTTTCGTTTAGAGCAAAGGGGTTTGTATATGTGTGTGTGTGCATGCATATATAGAGACTATATATATACTTAAAAAGGAGGTATGTATGTATCTATGCCTTTTTTCTTTCTCTGAAATACAGAAGTAGCATTAATATTTCTGCTGCTGGCTGTCCATAAAACACAGCAGTCCTGGCACGATAGGGAAGCTGTCGCGCGACTGCAGCGTGGGGATGTCTGCAATTGAAGTCCCTTGTGTGAAGTGACATTCCGAGACGGTCGGTCAGGCCCCCCTGAAGCTCCTGAGGGACCGTAGGTAGCGGTGGGGTTTCTCAGATGCTTTGCCAGGGTTCGATGGGTGGCTTTGCCACTCGGGTGGTGGAGTGTGCAGCTGCTTGGGCCAGTGCTGGTTACGCCTCAGACTTGCAGTGCTCACGGAGGGTGTGCAAGAAATGTAACTTAAAAGCCTTGGTTTTCTTTGGCCAACAGCTTAAGGGGGAAGAGGAGAAGGGGAGGAGGGGGGAAGAGCAGAGAGCGAGAAAATGCCCTTTTGTAGTAGATTTAAACAAAACAATATCCAAGAAACACTGGCGGTCTGAAAACTGTTTGGAGGATTTTGCGTGTTAGAAGTAGTCCCAGCTGAGAGACATTGCTGAGCAGAGTTCAAGCAAGGAGGCCAAAGGTGCAGCATAAATATAGTTTGTCAGATTGTTGCTGAAATAAATGAACATTATTCCATGGAATAATCATAACTGCGTCTGTGGCATGAATACAGTCACTGAGTGGTGCCACAAGACACTTAATGGCTTGTAGTCATTGTGCCTTTTGACCTGGAATAAAAAGGGTGTGATCCTGTTCCAGTTATAATCAATGAGCCTTGCTATTGATCTGTGGGAGACTTGGTGAGCACAGAGAGCGGGGATGGATGGTGTGGAGTAACGGTTGGGGAAATAAGTCATCGATGGGCTGTTCTGTTTATTTAGCTTTGATCATAGCATAGCACTTGGTGCTCACTTGCTTTGTGATTTTTAATGTATTGTCCAAATGAATGTTTAACAAGGCTGCACCTAGTAATTTTACAAGTAGCCTTAGGAATTTGTTCGCTATGTAAAAGCGTTTTGCACAAGAGCTGAACTGCTGGGAGAGGTGGAGAGAAGGTAGGGCAGCCTGTCTGAGAGGACACCTTGCTTGGCAGAGGGAAGGGATGGCATTTCTTGTGTGTCGTCCGGCTTGCTTTTTAATGTTATTTTATTGGCTAATCAATGTACAATAGGAATCCACTCCCTGGTCAACTTAAGCACCACTTAATTGAGAAATAAATGATAAACCCATTATGCTTTGCTAGTAGAGAACATTTCAGGGTGATTATGGATGCTCTGCTGAATTTTTTGGCATCCATTGAGTGAGACAAATTGCCTTCCCTCAGGGTGACTCCGCAAGCTTGGGTGACTTCCTGGGCTTGATGAAGCCAATGGGAGAGTGTTTCTATGGATTTTTTTTTTTTAATTATTATTTTAGAGAACCATTGTATACCAGCCTTTGTCTCTGGTGTTCTGCTTTCCCCTGAAAGCAGGACCTACTTTGACTGCTGTGCCTGCTTGGTCGGTTCTTGGCCAAGGCTCTTTGCACCACGGGGATATGGATGCTCTCCATGTCTCCGAATCGAGTCCCTCGCGCTGGAAGGCTGCTTTGTTGGGGACTCTGCCAGGGGATGGCTGTACCGGCAAAACCTCAAAGCTGTGATGGCTCTTGGGCTGGTCCAGTGGCTTCTGCTCTTTCCGAGCAGCCTGACCTCAGCTGTGCTCCTATCACCAGCTGCCGGAGCTTGCCTGCCACGGGAGAGTGGTTCCAGCACGGCGATCCACGCAGCTCCGGGACAGGGCTCTGACCGCTTGGAAAAGCTGGGCTTTTTTTTTCAGATCCGGCCGCTTGCCAGCGTGGTGCATGCCCTTCAGCAGCCAGTGGAGTTAGCAGTCACACTGGATATCCGTGAGGCCCGTTAATGAGGAGCTGGACGAGGGAGTGCTGCGTCAGGCAGGAGCAGGCAAGCTTTGTTTAATCGGCTTCTCAAGTCCAGTCTTTAGCTACGACAACTGATTTGCAACGGAAGCCGGCAGGACAAGCTAGGATACAAAAGCCTGAGGATGTAGTGTTCTGCTTGGCTTTGAGGCTTTGCCCTGGCTGCTACTGATAGCTGAGACTTACTAAATAAAAAAGATAAAGAAAAAAAATCCACTTATTAGGTGCTCTGCTCAGTCGTGCTCACTGCGAAGACTTTTGGCTGCGCTGTACCCAGCGCTGCATCCAAGGCACCGTCGGCACCGAGCTCCTTTTATGCCAGGACGTCCACCCGACACCTGTGCTCCACGGCTGGAGCTCAGCCTGCGTGGTGATGGAGGAGGAAGTCTCCTGTTCTGAGGGGTTATGACCTGGGAAAAGTCTCCCTGTTTTGGAAGAGAGAATACATCTAAGGCATGCAGAAACTTTCTGCTTATCTTCATAATTTCTTGGGTGCCTGTAATTTTTGCTGGTACGATTTGATCTTGCCGTTGTGGGGCTGGTTGGCCATTACGGGGTCCCCATGTGCTTTTACAGACAATTATGACAATTAGGGGGTTGCGTTGCTCTTATTTCTGCTCTGCTCAGCTCTGTGCCAGGGGAACAGGCTGCATGCAGTTTATAAATAAATATTTATTATTTTGAGTGATGACTGAGAGAGAGGGTATTTCCTGGCTGCGAATGGCTGGCTGGAAGAGTTGGAATCCGCCAGCTCTGGGGTGCCAGGCGATGCCCAAACCTACAAGTCATTATTACATTTTTTTTCTGCTGTGACCCCTGCTCTTCTCTCCCGTGCCAACCTGTGCCTTGTTCCCGTGCCAGCCTGACAAAAATAAACACGTGGTGAAGATCACTCCCCCCCACCCCACGCAATGAAGTGGCTGGTTTGCACAAGGGTACAGGCAGCGGTCGTTGCCTTGTTGCAGATAAGGGTGATAAGGGTCTGGCCTGGAGACGTTGCCCCATACCCGCAGCCTTCAGTGGGACAGGAGTAACGGTTGCAAAACTGCGTCCCAATTCTTGCCGCAGCCCTGGCTGCTGCCACCTCGTCCCTGCCCAGCGCGCCTGGGTCGGGCACTGGGAGCAGGGTGGAGACGCCGTGTTCCCTTTCTGCCCGTTAATCCGCTGAGCGTTCGGGGCATTGGGTTTTCTTTCTTCATAGCTTGAGAGGCACAAATCGCTGGACGATGGGCTGGTGTGGGAATGGTTGTCTCCGAGTGGTTTTGGAGTTTTTGATTGGGTGCTCCTGAGATGTTGGGAAGCCCTCCAAGGGAATGACCTGCGGGACCGATGCCAACTGTACTTTCAGAAGTGACCCAAGACACTTGGAGCCGTTCCTGATGTTCAGAGTTAACACTGAAACACCAGCGTGATGAAAAAACAAATGCAGAATTGCTAAACGTATGTTGTCCAAAGATTGTGTGAGCTGTCGTAACTCTGCTCCAGAAAAAACCAAACCATTAAAAAAAACCCAGTGGCCCTCTCATGGTTTACTTCAGCTGAGCATCAGGCCGTGATGAGTCTGATTTGTCTCTCTATATAAACCATGCATCAGAATAAATAAAAATAGGATGAAAGAAGTACTTGTAATTTTTGGGGGGCCACACAGAAGTCAGTGATGGTATTAGAACAGAAAATGTGAACCAGAGTCACCACACAGAATACGGTATTTTTTTTTTTTTCCAGGGCATTGATTTATACCTGTTTTAAATTTCAGTGTGGAGAAACCGAATGATGTTTTCCAGGTTCCAGTAAGGTTTTAGTGCCTCTACTTTCTGTCTGTGCAGAATTTCCCCATGCCACCTCTAAAAGGAGAATATTTTATATACCATCACTTTAACTACTTTTTGATCTGAACTTAATCATCGTCTTTTACAATGTTTAGGTTAAAGAGGTTTTTACGGTGTTCTGGTATTGGCTTTGAAATATCTTTAGTCACCGAGATCTTTGTTGCTCATTAAGTAGGTTTTAATTTTTAAATCAAGACTTCTATCTAGATGTTGGTTTCTTTTGGTTGGAGGTCTTTTTCTAATTATGAAAATACCTCCTACATTTTCAGCCAGCTAGCTGGATTTTCACTTAAGTGATGTGCTGCAACTAGTATTGCATGTTAGTGTGTAATTCGAGACAAAATGATTTTGTGGAAAATCTGTTGGAAGGCGATTGCTCTTTCTCTTCCTCTAAACCTGACAGAAGAAGAGGAAAACTAGCCAAGGGACCGATCACATTCCTCGTTCATGGTGTAGATACTGATGTAGGTGGCTGTTTGAAATTAGCAGTGCCTTGTCCCAGATAACCTCATACTCGTGAAGGAACCTGAAACACATGAACGTGGGATTAGATTGACTTGGCCCACAGAGAAGAATGTTTCTTTTAATTTGAAGCAAGCTTTCTTGAACAGATTTGGAGAGGCAAATTATGTCTTGTCGAATTGGCAAAATCAGCTGTCCAAGAAATGCATGATATTGTCAAACCCAGAATGCATGACTGTGCCTGCAAATATTTTGAACGTTATTATGTGAGGTAGTAGCTGAAGCATTTCGCTAAGAACAGGGACTCGTGGGTGTTTTTTTCTCTCTGCTAATATATCTCAATCTGAAGCTGAGGCTTCCTAGCCCTGGCTGCCCAAGTTGAGAAGCTCAGGGCTTCACCTCCAGTGGCGCTCAGCTTTGTGTAATGGCCTCTGCAAAACCCTCGGTGGGGGTGTGGATGTGGCACCCGTCAGAAAAACAGTCTCGTTTCAGCACCCATCTGGAAAACCTCAGACTTGCTTCTCTGCTCGAGTTTGCGTGGCTGCAAAGCCGGGGTGGCTTGCGCCTGCCTCGCAGGCTGCTGCGTTTGGGGTTTGGGGGTGGGTGGGAGGCTGGTGTGTGCAGGTGAGAGGTGTTCCCAAAGCGCTGCCGATGTCCTGGGCGCATGCGGCGCGAGCCGCAGCCCGGCCGCAGTTTGCCGTTCGCCGCGGTGCGGCTGGAGGAGCAGAGGAGCCTGCACTGCTCGGCTCTGCCCTGGGCTTCTCCTCCCAGGGCGCTGGCTGGGCGATGGGATGGCTGCGTGTCAGTCGAGTTCCAGCTTTTCCCCGGGAAGTATTTGTCGATTGAAATTGAAGAATTGTGAGCACAATTCATCTTAGCGTACAGAGAGCAGCGGGTGCGAGCAGCGCTGCCTGGGACCAGACATTGACATACGGGCCGTCATCAAACTAATTGTTGTTTGAATTACCTGTTATGATCCGATGACAAATCTGCTTCGCTCCTGCCACTGGAGCAGAAAATGTAGCTTGAATTGGCGTGATGTTAGCAAGTGTAAACTGTACTTCAACAAGATGGATAAACCCAATTATGGGGCAGACCTGTAGAGAGAAAATCCATTTAAATCTCGTAATGTTAAGCAGAGCTGTGTTTAATTCATTTGGACCAATTTGGGAATGATGTATGAGTGTTGGTGAACATTAGTCAAAGGGAGAAGGGCTGGGGAAAGAGACGCAGCGCTCGGGCAGGGTGGCAGAGGAGGGCTGCGCCGTCTCAGCGGTTAGCGCTGGTGGCTGGGCAAGGCTAAAATGACAAAAAGATGTACTAACTGCTCGGACGAGAACAGCCCAGTGTAAATGAGCCAATAAGAGAAACACATGGAGCAGAAAGAATATGTAGTATTTTTCTTAAAACTATTGATCTTCCCAATTGAGAAGGAAATATATATAAATTGAAAGCAGCATTTGGTTGTTTTTTTTTTTGTTGTTGTTTTTTTCCTACAGAGAAAGTGTGTGGGATTTTTTTTATTTCCCCCTCCACCCACCAACTTCTTGGTTTTTAGAAGATTTGTCAAATCTTGCCTCCTCCCTTGCATTTTTTTTTTTCTTTTCTTTTTTATTATTATTTTTTTGTGAACAAAGAGTAGGGACTGATCACTTGCTGGTTGCGGTTCTTAGTGCTGCGATTGCTTTGTGGGATGTATTTAGTGTGTGCGTATTCGGAGGTTTTTGCAGCTATGGCTTTCCTTATTTTGAAAGAAAATTAAGCGCCGCGTTGTGCAGGCAGATTGATTGACGTGTTCCAGAGGATGTGGATGTTGTACATTAATGGCCTAAGAGGCTGTCACTGCTTATTTGCTGGTTTAATACTTAAATGTGCGCTAGGCAGTTGTCAAATGCCGAGGAAGGTACAAGGGAAGGATCTCACGAAGGAATTGCCTTTGCAAGACGGAGGGGTTGAACAGGGAATGTTCTTGACTGTGGTGTTTGTGGTCTTCAGTGGGTTCCAGCAAAGCTCACCCATCTGCACGTGTTCTGTCTCATCGTGGACAAAAAAACCAGTCTGTTCCTGTGTTACTTACTGAAGGCCCTCTCCACTAAAACTTCAAGTAGTGAATGAAGAGGCTGCCTTCTTACTTGCATCCCTCTCTGCGTGTCCATGCCTTGCTGTGTATCCGCGTGCTTCCCTCTCCTCGTCACAGCCCTCTGCTGAACTTTTGCCACTCCTGTTAGCAAATGATGTGGAGAAGGGGACCTGTCCCAAGGTATGGCTCACCAAGTTTGGCTTTTGAGGTCAGAGAGTCATTTTGTGACATCTGTAAAGGCTGCTAAAGCTGGAGTGAAATAACCAGCTGCTGATGTGTAGAATTTAGAAAATCTTCCCGTAATTCCTCAGTTCTTGTACACCTGAAAGCTCTCTGCAAGAACAAAAGCGACTCTGCAGGACTTATTTAAAGCACAGGGAAAAGAGGTGGTCTTCATTTTCAGTCATCTGTACTTGACATATTAATTTTGGAAAGCATGATTTCGTTTTGATGTCTGTTAAATTTAAGCTATTTAAAAATCTTTTCAAACAATTTCATTTCTGTGCTTGGGACTCTGTATGAACAGCACTTCAGCAGAATGAAGAGAGATCCGTCAGCCTTCTCGGGGGGGCAGGCAGACCTTGTTCCTGTCTTGTCCTGAAAGCCCATTTAGCCTGTGTGAGAACAAGTTGGGAGAGGCTTGCTGTAAGGGGATCAAAGAGATCTAGCTGCAAGTTGTTTAAAAGGCTTTGGGTCTAATGCATGTGTCCGTCGCATCGCCTGGCCGTAGTGGTGCTGGGAAAGAGGTGTTTTGTACCTTTTCTTGTGTGTAGCTAAGTGGTAATGGTAAAAGGAGCGGTGTAATTCACTGTGAGCCGTGGCAGCGAGGTACACCACTGTCACTGAAGAGGGTCTGTGTGTAGGTAGGTCTTTCTGGAGATCCTGGACAAATCCATGTTGAAATGGCAGTGCCTAACACTCCGGCAGTGTCACATGAGCCTGTTTCTGGCACTGGCCCCGCCACCCCCCCCTGTCTGCGGGATCATCAGGGACAGCTAAAGCTCTGGGGACTTCATGGTAGCTACTCTTACATTGTCAACACTTCCTCTTCTAATCCCTGCTCTGAGAATAACCAAATATTCAGACTTAGCAACTGTTTTTCCTGCCTAGTAACTTCATCTCCCACAATGTCCGCCTTGGAGAATGTGTCTGGATTGCCCAGTAAACCTCTCGGTGTGCGTACGTGTGTGTGTGGTTTCTTTCCCCCCCGTATGGGTCGTTCTTCTTTAAGTCTGCAAAACTGGCCCACCAGCTGCTACGCTTTAGAATTGCTTAATACTTTCATTTAATTATAAAATTGTGTGTTTTCTTTTTTTTTTTTTTTTAAACTTGGAAGTGCAAACGAGGAAATGAGCGTGTTTTGGTGTCTTGAGATGCGTGCGCATTGTGCAGGAACATTGGGTTGATGCTTGATGAAGAGGTCACTGTTCGTTGAATGGGGCAACTGCTGCACCCTAGATGCTGACATTGGGTTCACTCTTAATTTGGAGAGTATAGATCGTATTGCACGTGTGTGTTGTAGGGATGTGATACAGATCTTGTGACTGTCCCTTAAGAAGCATCATTCAGCTGGTAAGGATCTTGGACATGGTGTTGTTTAAAATCGGAGGAAGGATGCAGAAGCTGCAGAACCCAAAGGGTTGGGATGGCTCCTGAACATTAGAGGCAGTCCTGTTTGTCCTTCAGGGTGGTTGTCTCTGCCTCAGTTTGCCCGTGTACGAAATGGGAGGAGCACTGCTTACTTCATACTTTGCCGGAGGTGGAAGGTCGTGTTCTCCATATTTTGGAAAATGTGCTGTCTTGAGGTAGAAAGGACTTTAGAGGAGTGGTGTTAAAGTAAATGAGAGCTGGATAACATGGAAGAACTGAGTTGTGTGTGGTGGTTTTTTTTTTTTTTTCCCAATATTCCCTTCCCCTGAAGGTCCTTTTTTTTTCCTTTTGACTTCCTGACAATATCATATGTAAAAACATAAGCCGCTGATTGATGATGCCAGCTGACAGTTTGTCAGGATGGGAGCTGTGTGTTTGGACTTCTCTTTCTTTTCTCTCTTACCAGATGCTGATTGTATTCAATAATTATGTATATGAAAGAATTTTCTTTATGGCATTGTGGTTTCGTGTTCTCAGAAGTGTTTGGATCAGGGTAGCCATGAGAAGCCAGACTGCATGACACATTTCAGGCTTTGTTTCTCCCTGACCACATGCACATTTTATAAAATTTTTTTTTTGTTTCCTCTTAAAGTTTGAGCAAAAATTGTATTGATTCTAGTAATCTCATGGGATCCCTCTCCAAGTCAGTAGGGCTATAACCTGCTGGATATTTTGAGTTTTTAAAATGCAGTTTGTTTGTTTTCCCTCTAGTGCTACCATAGTTTATTCCTACTGCAGTGCTCTATGGTCCAACAAAAAATTACAAGAAAAAATGGATACGTAAGGCTTGAGCCATGTACACCACTGAAGACTTAGCTTGTGCTTACAGTCCCCTAGGAGACTCTGCTCACACAAAATACTTGTTCTTGAGATCGGTCTTGGACTTCAAACAGATTCTACCATTTCTAATCACTGTTTTGGAGCAGATGGCAGATCTTGCTCTGTTGGCCAACCTATTGTAATTTTTAGACATTAAACTCCCATTTTTATAACAATAGGGTATGTTTATTTTTAAACGTGATGAACTATTAAGCTAGAAATTCAGCTCTTGTAGAGCTGCCTGTAACCAAATCTCAGCAACAGGGCTGTGAATTTTACCTCAGTAATGTGTGAACTTCAAAGTCTATCTGGAAATGTGTGATGCTATGGTTATTTGTTGTTTTTTTTTCCTAACAGGAAACAAAACAGAAATGAAAAAGAAAAAAAACCACCCCAATAGCACAACATGCCAGGGAATAGAATAGCGAATAGTTCTAACAACAGTATCAACTTTCATTTGCCACTTATATTTAATATATTCCCATCTTCTGATTTTTCTGGTAAATGGTGTATTTTAAAGTGGAAAAGAAAAACATGTTTTAAGCATACAGGGTGGGCAGTACTGCTGGGGTAGGCTTGCTGGAAACCGAACGCTTCATTTTTTGGGTAAAGTTCAAGCTAGATAGCATGAACATTACAAGGCAATTTTTTGCAAATATAATGTTTGAAGGTATTTGCAAATATTCTGTATGACTTATTTTTTTGTATGCTGTTCTGTGGTTAGAGTGATTGGAGTCTGTTACTTTTTTCAATCAGTATGCAAAATATTGGTTGCATTGGTGTGCGAATTGAGGGGAACCAAATAAATTGGTTTGCTGTCAAAAACCACATGCAAAGTACATATGGTTTTGATTTCTGCTTTAGTGGTTCTGTTATCATTGTTATTTACAGCGAGAGTGGCTTTTTATCTCTGGGTTTGTGCTCTTTAGCCTACTTTGCAATTGAGTTCTTGGTTTTGTGGTTTTTATCAGTAGCATTCAGCGTAGCTTCTAGAGTTCTTAATTCTGTTGTTTGCAAGTCCCATTGCTAGCTAGATCTTGAAGCTAGATCAATAGAAAAAATGCTTGAGAATTACCGTAGGATAAAATACCTCCCCTTGACCGTGACATGAACTGGATGGAGACCGCACATCTCCAAGCTACTTAAGCACGCATCTGACTTTAAGACTCTCAGGGAGTCTGAAATTGGTGAAGGAGCTGTTTCTCTCAGAATTCTGTATGTGTCTAATATCTCACTGAAGCAGGACATAGTTTTGATTTTTAAATAATTTAATTAAAAGAATTAGAGAAATTATTTAAATCTTACTACAAGAGCCTCTTTGGGTGTTACTTTCAGTAACGCTTTAGTTTTGTATTGCCTATACAAAACACATATTGAAGAAAAGAAAAATAAATCATGAGCCTTGAATTTCCCGACTGAAGGTTGATGAATAAAGGTCTGGAAAGTGAAGAATTGGTGCTTTTTGAGTTTACCAAGCATGAGAACTCTTGTGTTTTCTTGTATTTGAGAGCAGTGGAAACCTTTGCTTGAAGGTAAAAGCTAATGTTTATTTCCTAGCATCATGCTCCAAGACCTTGTACTGTTTAGGAAACATCAAATACTGTCAGCCACATGATAAAATTGAGAAATGACAGTTCTGTTTGCTCCCGTCAACAATCTTGGGAAAGTCACGAGAGGTGAAAGATTTTTGCATCCAGAAGAAAGCAGAACCTGGATCTAATGTGCTTGGTTCAGTCACTGCTTTCTTCCACCCCCTCATACGCTGTGCAGGATCCTTCCTAATGGTAGACTAACTTCTGAAGGACAGTGTTTCGCTGTGCATAGCTCTAATTTCATCAAACTCTTAATAATACTGTTTTGAGAACTAAAGCTATCAATTCATTGTTGGTGATATTTGACAAAGAACTAATGGTGCTTTCTGGTTTAAGCTGTGATGTGACCATTAACACCTTTTAGAAGGCTTTGTCTTCTGCTTGACGTCTTCCTGAAAAGTAGAGGAGACTTTCCATATCTAGCGCACAACTGAATTCTGTCCAGCAAAGCACAGATGATTGTAGAAAGGGCATGTGATTTCTTGAAAACACGGGCAGGAGTGATCAAGGTGGCCAGTGTGTAGTTGGGGGCCATGGGTGGGGTGGTGGAGGCTGTACTGTGGCATAATTTATCTCCCTGGGGTTGTAAAACAAAAGACTACACAGAAAATGAGCAAGAGAATGATTCATCTTATTGATAGGCATGAAATTGGGGGCAGGAAGAAGAGGAAGTTTGTTGCCAGTTTTGTACTGTTTTGCTGCATGCCCGTTTCTTTTGTTTGCAAGGAATTCTCTCCTGCTTGAAGACTTTATTTTCATTTTACAGCTCGGTGCGCTCTGTGGGCATCGTAGTCTGTCGGTGACGTAGCATCGCTTTCACGAGAGTGGGGTACGGTTTATAGGCACAGTAAACACCTTCTGATGCTTCGTTCCAATTAATAAGTGTATAACCCCCTGTGTGCTGTGGAAGGTGATTTTACTTGATCTTTTGTGATTAGTGGTGAGAAATGTAGCTTTATATACACAAACCCATTTTATAAATTGCAGACTATATTTAATTAGCATTATGCACCCACGGCCACCTCATCTACACTTCTGCCGTTAATCCGTCTCCCTGGGACTCCACTGCTCCAAACAGCTCAGTGTCTTCAGCCGGCATTTACAGATTAATAAATCTGCCAGGGAAACATTCCCTCCTTATCAGTTTGTCTGTGGAAATACCCCCCAATATTAGCTCTGACAAGAAGCTCGAGACGAGCAATTTTTATGTCTCAGCTGCTGGCAGGTCTTCCCGTAGCTAAAAGTGCTGTGATTTCTGAAACCTGATGCGTTATCCTCCAGTACTAGGAACAGGAGTTTTATTCCCCTGGCGAGGGGAGGGACCCGACTTTCCAACAGAGTGAAGTCGGGTCGTTTGTGTCTCTCGTTATTTCCCAGTCACCGGCTGGGGAGGGCTGGGATTTGCTGTATTGGAAGCACTTGGTTACGCTGTAGGAAGTTCCTGGGGAGCTTTCTTGGGGATGCGTGTTTTAACTGGGACCCGGGTCCGTCTTCTGGGAGGAGATGCAGGCAGCTGGTTTTCTGTGTTCCGTAGTTCCCAGTTTGTTACCCGTGGTTCCCAGTTCGTTGCCGGCCCAGAGGCAGTGTGTTACTTAGCATCTACGTTGCGTTTCACAGGTCTCTCATTTGAACGGTGTTTCCCTTCTCGGCGCCTCCCTTGTTCACTCCCATCTGGTTTTTGGGCAGGGTCAGCCTTTCTCACTCTCCTGTTTGTACAGCACCTAGCACAAAAGGACTCTGTTCTCCGGTGGTGCCTTCGGGCGCTGCTGTTAGACAAATAAAAGGGTGTAAAGTTTGCATCAAACTTTTTTGCAACCTGTCTTGCACAACGAGCTGCCTGTGCCAGTCTGGGTAATGCAGCGATGTCTCAAGTGCTGGACGGTCCTGTGTGAAGGATTCATTACGGTTTGCTGATCTGTAGCTCAAATACGATGTTGCCAGCCCCTCCGGATTGCGGTCTCCACAGCACGGTTATAAACCCTGCCTCCAAACTCTCACTTTGCGAACAAATGTGGTTCCTGTAAAGGCAACAGTAGCAGTCCTGTTACTTAGGTTAATTAAACCAAAACTGAATAATATGTCATGAAGTAATTCCTTAAAATTTTGTTGCTCTGGGATTAGAGAAAAAAATCTCCAATTTTTTTCTTTTTCTTTTTTTTCTTGATTTCTTTCAAATTGCTTCCCTGAGCAGTAAGCAAGGTCCTATTTAGAATACATGTCTCTGGATAGAAGGTCAGATTCCCTGGAAATAATGTCAGATAACTCTGTGTGGATGTGCCTTTGCCCCCTAAGGAGATGGTGAATTGAACTTCTTATTTTTTGGTGAGCCCCAGAACCTCGAGGAAACAAGTCTTGACTCAAAAAGGCTCAGGCTAATTCTGGGGTGGAACTAGAGAGAGTTGTGCCCTTCCTCATTAAAGACAGAAGATGGTCCTGTTTAGCTGGAGGCCTTAGGGCTTTATGAACCTATCCCAAGGTTTGGGCTTTGTTCGATGTTCTTCTGCGTGCGATGAATGGATGTGGAGAGGAGACGCTGTGTAGTCCTGCAGCTGCGTTGCAAGCTCTTGGTTTCACTCTGTGGTGGATGCATGTCCAAGATGATCAGAGGGAATAGTTGGTGGATAGATGAAGGAAATAGTAAAGAACAATATATGTGAAGACTGTCTCTCTCTTCCCTACTCTGCTGGTTACTTATTATTTTCCCTTTGAGTGTTTGCTAGATCTGACTTCAGTTACGCGGGAAGTTACACAAAACGGCAAATGAAGCCAAATTCTGTATTGTGTCTGCCTCAACCATCCTTCTCCTTCCCGCCTTCATGCTTCATGTTTGCTGGCTGTTAAAGATGTGTAAAATTAAGCTGAGATTTTAAAATTAGCAGTTGGAGCTTGATAATACTTGCAGCTTGTGTGAACTAAGAAAAACTAAGCAGATAAAAGATGACATGGAGAGCCAGTAATCTTCCCATGTTTATCTGCTTGAAGTCCCAAGAACTTGCCAGCCTCCTCGAGGGGGACAGACTGAGGTGGTGCTGGTTGTATTTTACAGGTAGGGAAAGCGAGACATGAAGTGGTAGAGTGAGTTGGTTTAATTCTTGAAAGGAGATGATGTGGACAGACATAGATGTTAAAAGATGATGAGCTGAATATAGGTGCTCGCTTCCATCTATCACGTTCAGATTTATGGTTGTCAAGGGTGGGACCACCTCCTTGATGGCCAAATGGTGTGTGCCCATGCCCTGTCTGGTGGTATTGCCTTCTTCAACTGGTGAGGGACAGGGCAGGGGGCTGGGAGAGCCTGAAGCCACCACACAGCTGGAGTCTGTTAGTGCTGAGAAGTTGACTGAGCACTGGCGTGTCGGAAGTATGGAGCGCCTTTGGGATGTGTTAGGCAATGCTGTTTACTTGTATCTGCTTGTTTTCCTGGATAAAACTGCATAGTGTAAGCTTGCATCCGAGGCCACCTCTGTTATTCCTGGGTAGTCTCCAAAGATGTCCTAAGGCACTTGGAGCCTCCTCTCCCTTGCCCTTGGTGGCGCACTGCTGACCAGATGCGTGTCGTGACTTCGTTTCTGATCTACGCTGAACAGGGCTGCTACAGCTAGTCAGTAGGCACTAGAAAGGTGTTGTTCTCTATTCAGTTCTATTCTCGACCAAGAAAAATATATCTAGGTATCGTTTTCGATAACAACTAGCATCAGCTCCATGCTTCTGCACAGCATTGTTACATAAAACACCTTTATGGCTCCATAGAAGACCCTGCCATGTCCCCTTCCTGTAACTGGAAGACTTAACTGTCATCTTAATCAACGAAGTCCAGCTTGGAGTCCACTAGAAAGAATTTAATTTGAGTAAAACACAGCTTACTGGAACTACTGGTTGATTGGGTGCTTTCTTCCAGACTAGTATTTTAGCTTATCTGATTTGCTCAAGTCCCACGATACTTGCAATGCTTTTCCTTTTTCTTTTCTCTCCTTTCCTCCCCTCCCAAGGCTCTACAAAGCTGTGTCAAGAGTAGGCTTCTTGACATGGAGGCTGCAAATGCCACCGTGGGCACTTGGAGTAATCCTCAGCTTCATCTTCTGCTGAGCTGTGCCTTGCTCTGGGAGTAGGGCTTTCGCGTGTTTAGCACAGAGATGGCTTTGTGCTCTCTCCCAGAAGTACCTGGCTGGGGCACTCCGTCGGCAGGTGGGGGGAAGAAGTCTCCTTCTTCTTGGAGGTGTTACTGCTAAGAGTTTAGTGAGTGTCTGGTGTAATTCAAACTTCATGTAAGAGTTGCCTCCATGTTTTCCTTGCAGGTAGGATTTGTGACTAGAAGTTGTACCTTTTCTTAAGCTGATTTTTTTTTTTTTCCTCTTCAAAGTGTGTTGGGCTCCTTCTGTGAATGATTTCAGAGCGGTGTTCCTGCTTGTTGCCTGTCCCTTTTATAACATTTATAGATATTGCATTGATGTTATTGTAAGGATCAGTTTCTGTTGCCTTCACCTGAGAAACCTCGTTGCTGTCTTTTCCTTGGTAGGCAAAACCAGTTTGAAAGCACCACAGTTCCTTGAGTTGGATTTCCAGTCTGATCCCCTTAACTTCAGCAGATGGAGCGTTCCAGGAAGCGATGTTTTTGCAGACTAGATCTCAGATATGAGGATAAGATAAATCTGGAAGTTTTAAAACCCAACAAAATACCACACCCCCCCCCC
>Ga0065711_1008885_pt1 | contig 19680 bp, 21 predicted proteins | sample Hoacrofraction12_FD_59098 | JGI IMG/M metagenome (GOLD analysis project Ga0065711, IMG submission 59098) | Hoatzin crop microbial communities from Cojedes, Venezuela - Epithelial fraction 12 v2 (version 2) | ecosystem: Host-associated > Birds > Digestive system > Esophagus > Crop | place... | reverse complement strand
TTCCTGTGCCTCAGTTTGTGCCCATTACCCCTTGTCCTGTCACTGGGCACCACTGAAAAGAGCTTGGCCCCATCCTCCTGACACCCACCCTTCAGATATTTGTAGGCATTTATCTGATGATTTATCTGTAGGCATTTATCTGAGATGCAAGCAGCTAACGAGTGTCTGGAGTTTGCAAGGAAAACTGGTGTTAGCATCACCGCCTAAACCTCGGAGTCTGGAAAGATTTCGTACGAGGCCAGGCTTGAGGCTGGGCTGAAGCACCCAGAGGTGGAGACGCCTCACTCCTCGCTTTTCTTTCCTCCTTCTTTGCCAGCCATCGTGGGCTCAGGGCTCCACGTGACCCCTCGGTGCCAGCCTTCCCTCCACTGCTGAACAACACCCTTCGATCTCACGCAAGCTATGGGCCACATGGGATTTACTCAACCTGACCTAACTGAGAGCTGTCCTGCGGTTGTACAAGCCTCCCCAAGCAGCCCAAGGAAGCCAATAGATTTTGTGATCAGTTCTATCACACAGCAAACAAACATGGGTCACAAAACCATAAATCAGAGGCTAATGGATTTTCAACCACACGCTTTGGCCCTTTGTACATTGTTTAATTCGCTTTTAATTTGTATTGATTTCCCCCCCCCTTTACTCCAATCCCTCCTGTGTCAGCAGGTCAGAGAGCGTGCCAAGAGGAGAATCACCTCCAGAAACGCAGAGGAGAGTACAGCAGGCCTGCAGCCACACACGCAGGCGCTTTTGAAAAGCGGCTGAGCCGCGGCGGTGGGGCTCGCCCGGCAGACCCCGCTGCCGGGGCTCCGCAAGCCGGAGGCTGCAGCCTTGTCACCCGGAGGAGGGGGACCTTCCCGGGCCGGGAGCCGCGCAGCCCCCGGCACAGGACGGGGCTTCGCCTGCCAGGGAAGGACCTTCAAGCGGCAGGAGAAGAAAACGCTGCTATTTAAATGCTCAGACTACTCTCAGCCTGGCACTCCCCCAGAAGCCATAAACATTTGCCTCTTTACTGGTTTTGCTCTGGCTCGTCTGCACCAATTTATTGCTTGTTCATTGTGATCACGCTAGGATTTTTAATTTCTTAAAGCTCATCAGCAGCAAGTTCCCAGCTTCCCAGTAACTGCAGAAAGCAAGGAAGTTCGATGGGTAGACAAGCTGTCAGGTGCAGCCCGAGCAGCAGGGCACCGGGGAGAGCCCTTGGCTCCATCCACAGCTCGGTGCTCCCCACGGGATGGTCTCTCTTCCCTCCTCACCTTCACTCCCAGAGAATAAATCCTAGATAGGAAATGACTGATGGGATACCCATGATAAACCTTTCACAGCGCCGTCCCAGCCATGCAAAGTGCTGTCAAACAGTCCTGAATAAGAAGTGCATTAATAAAAATCATGATCCGCACACAAACAGAAAAGGGCTAAATTCTTCAAGTAAATGACTCACAACAAACAATTTGACCAGCTCTCATGATCGGCTTACGCCCTGAAGCATGAAGATTATCAGCCCCATGTAATTTTCTCCTAGCTGATGTAGCTGCGAAGACTATTCATATTCATACAAATGGCTAATGTCTAATCCTCTAATCTAATCCTTTTTTTTTCCTGCTTGTGCTAAAGCTCCATGGCCTCTACTCAAAAGCCCTCTGAGCAATGGAATTATTGATAAATTACTGCAGAAAGGAGGAGCACTGCATATCCACCAAACCCACCAAGCTCTGCCTCTTCTTCAAGAGTTTTTATTTTCCCGTTCAGCAGTCGGGGCGCGAGTTTGCAGGCCGACTGCAGGTGATTTGCCCTCCCTGACATTTTTCACCTCCTTGCCCAGTGTTGGAGCGAGGCGATTATCCTCCGCTACGGCTTTCAGGGAGCTTCACGAGTGGGATCATTTCATCACCGTGCCAATTACGCTTCATCACTGCAAATAATACAGAAGTCTGTTGGCCAGACTATTTACTCTTCTGGGGAGAGTGAAAGTCTCCAGCCACGGAGCCCAGCACAAGTGTGTATTACCAGCACCAGAACTGCAGTTTGTCCCCAGTCACGGTGCTGCTCACGGCAGGGCTCTGGGCCAGCCATGGCGATGTCCTTTGAGCTAACACCCAACAACCTTTTTAGCAAGGCCTGTTGTAACAGCACGAGGAGTAATGGCTTTAAACTAAGGGAGGGTAGATTTTGACTGGATGCAAGGAAGACATTTTTTACAGTAAAGGTGGTGAAACACTGGCACGGGCTGCCCAGAGAGGTGGGAGCTGCCCCATCCCTGGAAACATTCCAGGCCAGGTTGGATGGGGCTCTGAGCACCCCGATCCAGTTGAAGATGGCCCTGCTCATGGCAGAGGGTTGGCCTAGGTGACCTCCAAGACGGTTCCTTTTGGACAGCCTCTAAAGGTCCCTTCCAGCCCAAAGCACTGCATCCTGTTCTGTCCCATCCTAACCACAGCGCGAGCGACCCCAAGGCGTCTGGCACAGGGCAGAAGCCGAAAGGAGCAGAGAGACGCTCAGCGTTCAGGTCGTGTGCTTCTGCCAGACTTAATGTCGCAAAGTCGGTTTGGAATCGAGCCCACGGGGATGGAGACGGGAGGACGCCGGACCAGGCCGCCCCGCAGCAGCACCAGCGTGACCCCCACGCCGGGGTTCCTCGGGCCGCGGCCGCTCCGCTGCAGCGCGTGCAGCACCGCGCTCCTGCACGGAGACGCAGCCCGCGCACACGCTGGGGCCAAGCTTTGTACCGCGTGCAGGAATTGCAAATCCAGGCACAGTTTGTGGCCTCTGAGCATTTCCATAATAAAAATTGTAATTCTGGAAGTGGTTCTCAGTGGGAATCAGGCTGCAGCTCATCAATCCATTATCTCACTTCGACCAACAAATAAGCAAACGGGAACTTCTGTCAAATCACGGTGGACCTGGACCAATTCGAAACACTGCCCCAAAGCAGAAAGACTTCGTATCCTATTTATTAGTCCCCTGAGGCCAGCCAGCTTCTCCATTAACTTTTAGCTCAAACTAATAGCACATTCATAAGCAATTTTGTGGGTTACTGTATCTGAGGCTTTAAGCTGCTATATTTTTTTTTTCCATGAGAAATTATCTTTTTGCTTCACGATATGGAATTATTCAGATGACAACCCACATTAAAAGAACCTGTGCTCTTATAGGCAAAGACATTTTTTCCCAGACAACACTGCCATAAAATTGTTCTAAATCTACTGACTCCAAGGGACAGAGTTTTGCCATGATTAAAAAGGAAGACTTTTTCATTTGAATATTGCCCTTTTTAATAGCTTAAACAGGCATTTCCACGTCAATAGCTTTTTAGCTATGTTGTCAGATAAAGCTGTTCTGTGTTATAGTTCTTCCACCTGTTTTTCACAGATACTGAAGGTCTTGCAAATATATATTATTTTTAAAATGTTTCTTTCTGTCCCTGTTGTATGTACGTTTACTGCTGCGCAAGCTTGGCTACGGACAGAAACACAACTGCTCCGCTGGCTTCTAGTGTTCTTTTTCCTCGTTACATTTGTTGTACCCAGTAATGCAAGAGAGCTTCTGCGCGTATTTGTGTGAGCGTGACCATACGCACGTGTCCGTCAGACACCTGTAATGCTGACTCAGCACAACGCTTTGGGAAAGCCATTGTGAGAAATTTCAGCGTTAATCCAGCAAAGGACACCGACATCCTGCAATATTCTCACAACTTCAGACAACAAATTCATTTATCTTCCTATCTGCTCCTTCTGCTCCACAATCACAGCTTACACGGTCATTTGTATTCCACTTGCTCGTTTTTTGGGAAGTTTTGTCTGAGGGACTGCACGGTTCGGAGCCACGGGGAAAGCAGAGCCGGGGCCGTCCCCGAGGCCCCCAGCTCGCAGCCGCGCATCTCCGCAGCGCTGAGCACAGCGTTCGCGGCGGTGACCGCTCGGTGCCTCGCAGGCAATCGGCTGGCAGTTCTGATTTCAGGTCCAGGAGAACACCTCTGCAGCTGCCTTTTGGTTGACCCTCATTATCTATTTCACTACTGAGTCTAAAGGCTAAGCCCCAACCCAGGCAAGCAGTTGGCCGCAAGCTGAAGTTTTACGTGTGCTTCTATGCTAAGCTCACCGTACGTTCATCACATTTTCAGCTGACCCAGGATACTTCTAGTGAATTGCAACTGAATAAAGTAACGATGCTGAACCCCCGTCCTCTCCACAGCAACGTGCATCCTTACTCAGAATGAGAGGGACAGACAGCTCGGTACGGAGGGGAACCGCTGCCAACGCATCAGCGAGACCACCATGGGGGCTTGCATGGGTGCAGGTAGCAGAGGCCGCCTCCCCCAGAAATATGAGCGTTGCCCAGAATCAAGCGATACAAGTCCCTGGCTACGAGCAAAGCAGCTTTTCCTAGCTGAACTAAGACCCTGGCGGTGTCTTAGCTACAGGTTAATACGGCTTCTGTGGCTTAGACGGCAGAAGAGGACCAGGGAGATTGGGTTACGATGTTGTTTCCCTTCTGAGCGAAGCTTTCGTTCCACAGAGGTCGCACACGGAATTAAGTTCAGGTCTGAAAGGGCTCTCTCCCTGCGCATCCAAGCTATGTTCTTGCTGCCTCCCAGCCACGGGCGCCCGCTCTGCCACCCGGCGCAGAGCACCCGGTGCAGGGGAGCTCCCTGGCAGCCCTCAAGGCCCTGGCGCATTTAAAGGTGACAGCCCTGCTGTACGCACTGTCTAGTTCAGATGAACACGTGTGCTGCCCTGGTAACCTCTCTGAAGGGCTTTACGGGCTGCTCCATCCCTGGCCAACAGACTAATTAGCCCGTACCAACAACGGGGAGCCTCCGCTCTCATCCTAAGCACCTTATCAAACTTGAGCCAAGCCGAGGATAACTATCTGAGACTCCACGAATTACTCAAACGCGGTAATAGTGAAAACACTGACGCAGTTATGGTGGTGCTAAAACTGAGGACTCCTTGCAAACACAGCCTCTCAAGAACAGCTTGTTTCTGGCTGCTCCCCCTTCTCGCCCGAGCCTAAGGCAGGCTGAGGGGCTCCTCCAGCCCCCAACCCACAGCACAGCCTTGTCGGCTGATGGGGAGCCTTGTCTTTATGGAGGAGAACGAGAAAGAGCCCAGCTACGACAAACAGAAACCCAACGCAGCGCGTCCCAGGAGGAGCATACGACTCAAGCAGCGGAAACATCCAAGAATAACTGCTAGCAAAAGAGCAGCGCTGGGCAGCGATGCTGCATTGGATCGACTGCCCAAGAGGAGTTAGAAGGAAAAGCTACTCGCACCGCAGCCTGCCGGTACCAGGAGAAACGCCTGGTGCACCGTCCAGCACGAACGGCTGGAGAGAAACTGTCCTTCACTCGGCGCTGCAATGGCCACCCTTACAAGGAGGGACACGAAGGCAGTCGTGCAGGCAGAACCAGCCAACGACTTCCAGTGAGCTCCAGGCGGGGTCTAGAGCTCTTGTCCGAGTTCAAAGGAAGCAACTACTGGAGAAAGATCAAGCTGCCAGGCTCAGGTCTGCTGGCGGTGCCTTCAGAACAGGTCCTTTCTGCACAGACACTGAGGGTTCACTGTCCCACCAAGCCAGCAGGCACGCGGCACCTCTCCTATCAACCCCTCCACCTCCGCTAACCTCCGTCCCCGGGCCTGCAAGCGGGAGAAGAGCGTAGTCACAGGCTGGAGATCTCAAACGCACTTCAAACAACTGAGGAGGCCAAAGCTCACTGGTGATTTCTTGGGCACTTTGAAACACCCCTCTGACTTTTTCAAACACTGCCCTTTGACTGTGTAAGGAAATAAACGGACACGTACATAACAGCTGCCTATATGAAAAACAAAAGTGCTGACATTAATAAATCATTAAAGGATTTTTATGCCCAACAGCAAGCACAGACCTTTTATCCCTTATTTTCTAGCTTTACATCTGGCAACTAACCCAGTGAAAACAAGGAAAAATTATTTATATTCTTTTAGTATTCCATAAATCAAATGTTGCTGTAAGGACTGAACTAATATTTTGAGAATCAAATATGGGATTTGGTCTGGCTTGCTACATGCACTGAATCTTAGTCTGCCGTGATATGAAAAGGCTAAGAGGGATGAAATCCAGAAAAATAAGGAGTCTGAAATGTAGGCAGCAGGAGGAAACAATTTACCATAGCATTGTCCAGTCTGGCTTTGTATAGTGAGAGAGTTATGAAATCTAGTTATTGTGCTTTCTGTGTGGTACTTCGCTTTTAAATGCAGATAGCAGGAATCTATCAAAACATTATTTGTTTGCTTGTTGCATTTTCCCTACATATGAGAAGACATCAATATAGTTTAACTGCAAAAATACCTCCATCCACCCTCTGCACCTCCTTTATTAAGCTACAGTCTAGCAGGGAAAAACAAAGCCATATACAGGCACTTGTGTTTTAAAGAAACAGCAAAACCAGAAGCTGCAAAACTTCAAGGCGCTGATCTGATTTACACCCCGACCGAGGGTCTGCAGACCCCGCCACGGCAGACGGGCACTCCGAGCAGCCATCCGAAAAGCAGGGTTTATAAAACCACCGACAGACCTCTAACTGGAGCTGTGCAAGCCACGAGTGCTTCTATAAACAATATTTTATTGATTAGAATAGGCAGAAACTCTGGTTATTTACAACAGAATTTTTCACAGCAGTTATTGATGTTCCTAAGGCTCAGAGGGGAAGGAGAGGGACCTGGCAAGTACAACAAATGGACTTGATGCAATAAGGAACTGCTCCTGTGAAACAGCCCCGCGGGAAGGCGTTTGGGGCAAGCCACGAGGCGCAGCGTCCTCTCACCGGGCAGCCCCGCGGGGACCCGCACGCCTTGCCCTGAGCCGGGCTCCCCGGCAGGCCCTTCTGCAGCGACTCCTGCCTGCGGCCAGCAACGGCAAGGGTGCCCGTTTTCCCCCCTCTGCAATAAATCAACGGGCAGCACAAAGGAGGGAGAACGCTGCCCTGCACCAGCGTAAAGCACATGGAAAACTCCGCAGTGGTGGGAGGGAATGGGCTCCACGGCACCGTGGGAGCCGCTGCCGCAGACCAGCCCCACCAGCAGCCTGTGGAAGGGCCGGGCGTTTCCACGGGGAACAGACATTATTAAAACTAGAAACGCATTTTGAGGGGACAGGGAATTTCTGTCCTTTCGAGAGCAGGATGAGCTACCAGCTGGTGGAAACCCCTCATCCTCCTCTGGAGCATCTCCTCTGCACGCAGCTGGTACCCACAGGCTGCGGTGAGCTGTCCCACACGTGGCTTTCCTCCCGCACCTCACCTTGTGTCCCGGTGGACAGCGGGTGGGCGAATGCCCGTATTTTTCCAGGTACATGCTACACCCCTCACCGTGGGGTCTGAGCATTTACTGCAAATAACTCCGGGAGGGGGACGGCGGCCGGCGCGTTCGCTTTGCGATTCAACCTAACGCCCGGCTGCGAGACGGCACCGTCCCTGGAGCTGGGAGCAGACAGTGCAGCGAGATGAAACGCAAACCCACCCGCTGGAGAGTCCTCATCCATGATTTTAACCTCCTGACTTGGAATGAAAGCGGTAATTTGATCACCATGGAAACTGGGTAAAAGCCTCTCCCCAGCCAAAACTGTCACTCCCGTTAAATTGGGCTGAATGCTCGGCCTCNGCTCCGCGAGACGGGCAGGACGGGGACAACGCAGCCTGCGGAGCAACAAGCTACCCTTAAGCACGATAATGACGCACGACAGCTTAACTTTGGGTCACTCCTGGTGCACAAATTGTCAAATATTGTGACAGCAGAAGCAGCTCTCCGCACCCCTGCGTGCCAGAAGTGACAACGTTTCTGGGGATTTTTATTATTTCTTCTCAGCAAGGACCTCAGAAATGCAAATGTTTTTGCAGTTTCCATGGGGTAATTTGCTGGAGGGTCTTGCAGAAAACAAACCCTGGTCATTCACCAGGTTGCAGCGAAGGTTTTAACCAGCGCTGCTTGCAGGGGGTCACTTTGAAGGTCTGGGATGTACTGCTCATCCTTGTAAAATGGAATTAGACCGAATTTTTCAGGTAATCACGGAATCCCACCTCTAAAGAACAACCTCCTAGGTTAGTATTAACCATAGCAATATCACTATTAGCCCTAGTACTACTGGAGTGCCTGCAGGTCCCTGGTGAGAGCAGGGCTCCTGCACATCAGGGGCCGCACGTGCACTAAACCTTGGGAGAAAATGACAAATTGCTTTGCTGCAGCCGCAAATTCAAGTTCACAAAGACTAAATCACTGTCCCATGGTCAGCTGGGGAAACCGTGGCAGCGTCAGGCACAAAAGCTTCATCCCAAGTAACAGGACCACACAAACACAACCAACTGCACCGCCACATAAATCTACTCCTTGGCCAAACCACCCCTACACAGCGGTGTAACGGCCCTGAGGAAGCCTCCACGCCCAGCAAAGGCGCGATCTCCTCATCCCACGAAACCACCGTGCCACAGCCTGGAACGGTGGCACAGCCTGCAGTCAAGTCAGCAGCACGTGTGACAGCAAGCATGGAGGTTTGTTTAATGATTTTTAATTAATTTTAATTACTTTTTTTTTTTTGAGCAGTAGCTTAACCTCGCTGAATCTCAGCCCCTCTGATCACTCTGGGACTTCTGCCAGCTTCCTCATTACAGATCAGCTCCCCTAACGCCATTTGATAATGAAATGGGTTTTAAAAGAAAGGGACAGAGAAGAAAAAAAAAAAAAAAAAATCATATACCTTCAGCAGAACCCCAGGGAGCTGGAAGAGGATTCTGCTTTGGGATGGAGATAAAATGATAGTTTGGGGGCTTGCTTTATGAATAACACGTACCTGTGTTGAAAGTGTCCTACTTTTAAAAGACAAAAGTTCTGGGCCTGTAAGGACGGCTTCTTGCAGGCTCCCTTCCACAGGGGCAAGCAAGAGAGACAGGCAGGGAAGGAAAGGCAAGGAGGAGGAGCAGGCAGCCAAGCTGCCGGGGGACGGGCACCCAGCCGGGGCGGCAGAGACAGCGTTTCCCATCGCCCCAGCCCCCCAGCATCGCCTCCTGACGTCGCCCCACGGCTCAGGCCCTGCCCAGCACATCTCCCATGTCCTTTGGGGATTTTTCCCACTGTATCACGTACTTCGTTCTCCCATGACTAGCACATCCTCTCCCAGCTGACCATTCACCAGTGTGCCCAAAGCCTCAGGGCTGCTTGTTAGTTTACTACAGTTTACTCCTTTTGCGTTCTCTGATCTCCCCTTTACATCTTCCTTCCAGCTTTTTAAAAAAATTATTTACTTATTTGCTGCCACTGGGATCCTTTTCCACCTGCATCTTGATCAGCATCCAGGCATCCTTCTGCACCTCGCGCCCCGCGAGACCCCGCGTGGGCTGTGCCACCGCGAGGGTGCAGACGGTGCCCGGCGCTGGTGGCACTGGCGTGGGCCTTGCTCCCTGTTTGTTTTTATTGACACACACTGCTCTGGTTCACGATTCAAGACTCTCCCCGCAGCTCCAATCTCAGCCCAGCTGATCTCCTGCCCAGCAGCCCTGGGCAAGCTTCAAAGGATCTGATGTTTGGGCAGGGCACAGAGAGGAATCCATAATTTTTGGATGCTCTGCTAAGGCTTATCTGAACCTCGGTGCAGTCTCTAAATCTGGGCTCCACATCCCCTAAGAGCACATTTTCATTAGAGATGCTTGGATGTCCACTCAGAGCTGGAAATTCCCTTAAAAATCTAACTCCTTTTGTGGCCTTGCACCTCTGTTTGCAACAAGCAAGTGGAAAGGAAGAGCAGGATGTTTTTTTAGAGCACATGAAAGGAGCAAAGTATTGCATATATTTACTACAATTACTGCCTGCATCAGTCTTTACCAGCTGTTACCACGGTCACCACCGGCCTAAGGGGCTCACAATTTCAACAGGCTCCTGTGGGTTCCCATCAAACACATCTTCACAAGCACAAAGCAAGCGCGCGGCAGTGGCTGACGTGACCCTCTCCAGCCGAGGACCTGCCCCGAGCCGAAGCTGAGGGGGGTTCCGAGCCCTCGCAAACAGCCCAGCGTCCCCGGCCCAGGAGGGTGACGGGCAGAGGCACCATGGCCAACACCACCAGGAGTGGGAACAAGCGTCAGAGAACCAGGGACTGCGAGCGCAGGCGAAGGGGCGGGGGACTTCAGAGGGAAGTGCATAATTCATAGGCCATAGATTGTATATATCTTCTTCATGAAAGTTTAAACAGACTGGTTATTACTATTGACCATTAAACGGCAATTTTTCCCCCATGTGTGACAAGGACTATTGACATTCCCGTATCCTTGAAAACGGGCAGCTGATGTCCCGACCCCTTCAGCATCCCATAGCACACAAGCGGTGACGCATCCGGGTCTCTGAGCTGGCAACGAGTTAACAAACAAGCTGCATTAAAAAAAATCTTCTATAACTATCAACAAAAGATGTCATTAAGGCACTATTAGAACTTGACAGTCTGATTCCAGGCTTTTAGACCTAATGCTTTACTACTAAAGACGCCAGGCAGGATCTTCTGCCTGCCACAGGCAGCACGGTGCTGTTCGGCGTGGGCTCAGCGGCTTTGCTATCGCAACCCCAGGGAAACACCGCTGTCAGCACCCACCTGCGCCCATCTCCTCTGCCGAAGCTTTTCCTGGGGGAGCACTGCACGGCTGACGTGCAACACGGGGAGCGAGGGTGCAAGGCAGCCCTGGGCAGAGACTTCAGGGTGTCCGGACTCCAACCCTTGGTGCCAGCTGGAGCCTGGAGCCCCAGGAAGGTGATGCTTCGAGCTGTCACAGGGAGAAGCAGCTCACGCCAAGATAGCGAGGCTGATTCTTCTTCTCTCTGCAGCCTGTGAGAAAATTAAATTCATGCCCAATGGGCCTAAACACTCTTGGTAGCATTGAAGTGCAAAATGGAGCTAATACCTTTCTGATGTTTAAACAAGCACTCATGATATTTTTATGCCATCCAGAAGAAGCTCTAAAGCTTTCAGAACTGCCATCACAAACTGTAAGAAATAAAAGGAAGGGAAAATATATTCATTGGTCATAGGGAGTTCTCCGGATAAGACACAGACACAGTGTTACATCAGAATGATTCCTCAAGCTTCTAGGTCAGCTGCAGAATTCACTCTGGGGATGCACACGGGTGGGACAGGATCAGAGGGTGCCAGCTCTGTTGGGGGCTCTCCTCTCCTCCCTGCTGGAGCAAATAATCCATCTCTTGCTGCAAACACAACACTCTGCTGCAGTTCTGACCTAATCTTCAGCTAGGTTAGAGCAACTGAAAGCGTACTTTGTATTTACAGTATGGAAAAACTCCAGAACTAGTTAATAAGCAAACAGTGGCCATCAAAAAGGTGGGCACAACCTAGGGAGCAAGGAGCACGCTCTGGAAGGTGGGCAGCTTCATTCCACCCACTGCCCATTCCAGCCCATGCGGGAGAAGGATTGCTTCCCTCCGACGTTTACACAGAGTGAATCAGGAACAGATGTAAGCCGGGCACTGCCGACTCCAGCAGATAAAAGGCAATTACAAGGACAAAATGGAGCTGCTGATAGCATGCAGCTTTCACTTGGGATGTTCAGTTTAGCTCCTGGGAAAAAAAGGGGGTTGCAAACCAAACTCCTGACAGCAGCCGTGTCTCGCTGCAGACCTGCTGATTCAAGCATCGCACAGCTCCTTGCAGACATACGTAGAGATGTTTAAAGGCTCAATTTGAGCCATTTGTTTTTCATTTTTGAGCTCTCATTAAAATAATCTGTTCTGATTGTCTGTGGGAGCTATTTTCTGCTCCTCTAAAGGGCTGCAAGAGACAGCACAGATGAGAAAAGGAGAATCAACAAGAATCAACCCTGTGACTCATCAAATCCTGGCTCCTGTTCGGCGCTGGCTTCCACAGCAGGCAGAAGCCCCCGTGATGTGGCAGAGAGGGGCAAAAGCCCTGTCTTGCTCTCTGTGAACAAGAGGTTTGAAAAATTTCACCTGCATTGACCCTTACACAGGGGACAGGGGCAACTCGGTACCACCTGCTCGCGAGCTGCAGCAGAGGAGGCTTCCTGGCAGGCCAGGCCACCCTCTGCCCAGCCCAGGGAGCGTCCTGTGCCTGCACCAACTCGGATGGAAAGGTCTTGCCTTCCTCCACTATTCTTTTATTCCTGCATCCAGAGTCCCAGGCTGGAGAGCCGGAGCGCTGACAGCAGACGGGTGTGTAACCAACCCAGAGAAAAGGTGGTTCGCAGGAATTTGAGACCTAAATGCTGTTATTTGCTACTCAAACCATACGTAACCCAGAAAAGGACCCGGAGTTGTAACACGAAGCGTAGCTTACTTTCTCTGTTCCTCCCTCTGTGACTGCCCGTGCTCCTCTAGCATTAGGTATCATGGTGTNCCTACACGACCAGCTTCAATCCCTTTANATTATCANCACCTCTGCCCTNGACACTCTGAGCTACCAATTACACCACCAGCCTGCGAGGCCTGAACCTGCCCTGGGTGCTCAGCCTCTCTGCAGCCCGCTGAGCACCCCTCCAGGGACACCAGAATCTGTCGTTCGGGTCAGCAAAGGAGCTCAGGAATCCCGGTGCACGTGGGGCCAAAGCCCGACCCTGCCGGTGGGTGCTGAGCTCGGAGCCCTCCCAGCACGCTTCCCGCCCTTTCCCTCCTGCCTGCACACCCCTCGGGAGATTCGGACACCCACTCCAGCTCCCAGGCTCCCAAGGGATCACCCAAAGCTCTGGGCAGTTTCAATGACAAGGTGCAAGCAGCCCAACCACGCCTCCCATTAATTAATTTACAGGGTCAGCACCCTTTCACTTCTTCAGCACAAAGGATTCAAAAATCTTACACTAGTTGTTCTCGTCCTTTCTCTATAAACTTGCAGAAAACGCCTTTTGTTTCAATGCCATGCTACAGTGAATCTGTTTCTTCTTTGGACAGCAAAATGTTCCTATCATTGACATTTTTAAAGCTATGAAAAAGGATTTTAATTGGCTGAAATGCTGATTGCCATAACAACTGGCTAATGAACCATCTGTTAGCATATGTAATATTTATTTATATGTTTAAAAATCCCAGCTAAGGACCAGGACGGGCTCTTTTTCAAGGACAGGGGCAGCTCACTCCCTGCGCAGATGGACAGGGAAGCACGGGAGGGTGAGTTTTATGGACTGCAAGGCCCGCAGGGACCACCCCGTGCACAGACACCAGCGAGCCGTGAACCTGACCCCCAGCCACCCCTGGTGCAAGCTCAGCAGCTTGGGACGGGCGACCAGGAGGGGAAGAGCCAGCCCAGCAGCACCGGGCTGGGCTGCCTTGCTCCGGGACACCCTTCCCTCCTCCGACGCAGAGCAGCACCAGGCAAACCAGTGCTGGATGAGGTGGGAAAACACAAATCTGGGAGCAGCACGTTCTGCCGTCCTCCTCCTCTCCCTCTCTCCGGGCAGGGGGACCCAAGCCCAAGCGCTCAATGGCAACGTCAAAGTCCACGTTACAGATGAATGCCAGCCGGGAGTGCCCCCGGAGCGCTTCACCAAACCTGCTGAGGAGGAGTTTGCATGTTTAGAAGCAGCCTTTCCCCGGCAGCCCCCAGCCCCTGCGAAACACCTCGCCCCGGTCCCGGGGTCTGCCCCGCACCCCACCGCCGCACCCCGGGCTCCCCACCACGACCCCGTCACCTCCTCTCCAAGGAGAGCCCCGGCCCGCCAGCCCCCACCCAGGATGACGCTGGAGGTTTAATGGGGGCAGATGTATTTTTAGACTGTTGATAAAGAGGGAGAGGAGAAGGCAGCAGAGAAAGCCCCGTTCCACAGAAGTCACATGCATATGCAAAAGGAGCCTAATTGCCCCTCTTTAGAAACTAATCATTCGGGATTTTACAAGCCACATTATAGAACCTGACATGCTTATTTTTCCTTTTATTATGTTTGTAAGCAGTGATCCTACTGAAAAGAAAATCAAACCCTATTTTTACCAGTCACAACCATCTCCCTTTTCCTTTCTGCCTGCTTTATTTTATTTTATTTTCCTTTCTTTGCCTCTGTTGAATAGAGCAGCATTTTCATGTGTATTAATTGCCCTGTAAAATGCCCTCAAAGTCATTAGAATTCCCCATTCAAAACTATTATCTGTGCCATTATGTCTTTGCATTATATTTATTTAAATGTGCCTCTTCTGAATTAGCTTATTTTTAACAGCTAGCCATGCCTGAAATACTGTTCCAGGCCAAGCTGTTCTCAAATCTTTATTTTTTTTTTTTTAATGATAACTTCATAGAAGCTCTTGATGCTTTATCTTGAGTGGAATCACAGTTTTAGGCTTTTAACCCCTCTTTCCTTTATCTTTTCCTATTTCAGAAAGACAGGCAATAGCCTTGTGGAAATTTTTTTGTGAACCCACAAGACTTTCTTACACCAGAACTGCAAGACTTACAGCTGCGGTTCATGGCTGTCACACCAATTTAAGTCTGTTGATTGCGAAGATGATTAAAACACACCATAATTTCCTAAATGTATTGCAAATCTGTGCTCTCCACTCCAAACACCCACACGTGATTTCCCACCCATTCTGACAGGGAATTCTGTCACTACTCAGAGCCCACCATGGCTTGAGTGGCTGGATTTCTGGAAGCACGTGAAGGTGAAGAACTGGAGGCAGCACCGCCTGCCCCTGGGATTTGCTTTGTGGAAATACTTCTTGCTTGGAAGGGGAGGTCCCGGAGCAGGCAGCTGGTCTGCTGAGCAACCCCCCCCCGCTTTCTGGCCAGTGCCCCCCAACACGGTCTGTGCTTTTCCAGGCCAAGAACCTCACGCAAGGCTTGGACACCTCCGGGCTGAGGTCTGGACCCAAGCCCAGGAAAGAGCCCACACAAAAATCAACCCGGAGACGGAACTCGGTGCTTCACCCCAGAGTTTCCCTTTCCCTGGCATCCGCTCACCAGGGTTATTCCCGAAGGAAGGAGCCAGGCCAGCACCGCACCAGCATCCTCCCCCCGCCTCCAGGCAAAGCTCTCCTCCCGCTTCGCACCATTTTCATATTTTAATTAGACCAGCCGTTCTGCGTCTGCCTTCATTAACTGACACCGGCAGTTGCTGAATGTGTGGCTGCCGAGCCAGCCCGTCCCCCATCCCCACCCCCCAGACCCAGCAGCAGCACTGGGCCCCCCTTTGTGCTCCTTGTTTGAACATTCACAGCAGAGCCCTCCGACAGCAGACACCTCCACTCGCGAGCCGCCATCCCCTCGGTCCCAGAGGGTCCTCCCCACCACTGCCTCTCGTTATCTCTCCCCCAGAGACCATTGCCCCTTTCTTCTGGTGTCACACACTGGGATAACTGGCAGCTCCTGCTGAATTACCAAAGCGGGCAGCATTAACCTGCGGTCTTACCACTGTCACCTCCCTGCCTGCCTCTTCTTGCCCACACTTTGTGCTCTGAGGTCAAGTTTCTAAAGGCCGTCACACCGCCCTCGGTACCCTCCTTTCCCGGCACATTGGGAGGAGGAAGCCATTCCCTGCCTCCGGGCTGTAGAAAACCCTTCGTCTGTGCATGGGGAAGGAAACGGGCTTGCTGTAGCATCAAAATTTATCCCACGTTAACAACAAGGCTCATCCACATCCACACATTTGGGGTAGGTTACCTGCTCCAGGCCAGTACAAAAACCAAAACCAGACACGAGTCCCTTTGCCACGCTGCCCGTCCGCAGGGACGGAGCCCAGCCTGGGACCACGGCCAGGCTGCCGCGGGGGCAGAGAGCTCACACCAGGGTCAGCCAGAGGAACACACTCACAAGATCTGGTTCAAGAGGAACCCGGCAGTTTCCCCTGAGCCCATTTTCTGCCCCCGGCCGCAGCGACTCGGCGCAGAGGGGCTCGACGTGCAGGCAGGCGTGCCGGGAGCTCGCAGGGAGCGGAGCACGATGCCCGAGCAGGACTGCGTGCCGCGGAGCTGCATCTCTGACAGCCATCGCAGCGGGGGAGAATGGCACATTGTTATTCTTTATAAACATCTTTTCCACAGGGCATAGCAAAATCTCTCAATTTTAATCCCATCCCTCATAAAATTTCTTTAGAAAATTTAAGAGCGAAACCAGTGCTCAGATCCTATCTGGTGTTATATCCTCCTTCATTTCCTTTTACAGTGTTCAGATAATGCAGTGACCCATGCGGGCCAATATAAGTCTACAAAAAGATGGACAGATACTCCCGACACCAGAGAGCTGCTGCTCTACCACCGAGCAAGTATTCCCCCCCAAGCAGCCGGAGCGCGTTGCTTTACGACACCACCGCCTTCGTTATCTGGAGAGGAGCAGCGCTCCGGCTTTAACCCTTCCGAGCAGGGCTGCTTTCTGCCTGGCTGTCTGGATGCACCCGCGAGCAACGCAGGTCAAGTTTCCAGCTGACATCAGAGCAGCTCAGCCCATCTCTGGGGTAGATCAGCTCGCATCCAGACCCAGCAGCTTTCCCAAACCAACAAGTTTTTTGCCACTAGATGGGGTTTACAAAGCCTGAAGACGACGTGTCCTTTCCCAGGCCACGTCTGCACCGCTCCGGGTTCCGGCAGGACCCACAGCACGAGCCGATGGTGGGACACGAGGTGGGGAAGGGTGGCACCGACCTGGAAACTCAGGGTTTGCCCTCTACTTGCACATGCGTAAAAAGCAACAAAATGCAACACACAGATGAGTGCTCGGCCCCATCTCTGCCTCTCTCCAAGGGCCAGGCACCGCGTGCTCAGCTCCGGGGCAGACAGGGACACGAATGCCCCGCGGACATCGACTGCCCACTGCCACCGCGCTCGGCAGCAACCCTCGCGTGCCCAGAATGGATTTGCCACCAATGCAGCAAAAGTGGCGGGTCCAGGGAGCAGGGATGGGGGCAAAGACTGCCCCGCGCCGCTCTGCTGGGCCACCCCAACCCAGCAGATGCCACAGGCTTTATATAAAATAAATATCATCCACATTGGAAGGCTATTGATCTGCAGATTTCACTGACATTTACAAATAAATGATGTATTGCAGTTTTCGTTTTGCTTGCTGGGCTGACCCTAATGGCCTTTACATAATTTACTTTTGATTAAAGAAGTGCTTTGACGCAGAGAACTTAAAAAAAACTAAAAAAATCAATACAACTATGAGATCAGCTTTAAAACAATGTGTTAGAGCAGGGGAAAAAAGTCACACACTTTGAAGACGCCCGCATTAAAGTGCGATGTCTAAAGACATTTTGGAGATCAACTGATTCTTCAGCTGCCGAGAGCCGGACATCAGCCAAGCACCCATCACCAGTTTCCGGCGGATTGACTTCCCGGCCCGGCTCTGGCAGCGGGCTCAGACACGGTCGCCCCTTCAGCGAGGCCCGTGGCAGCATTTCGTATTCGCAGACAGACAGAACTCACTTGCCCAAGAATGCCACGGAGGAGCAGGCTCCACTGTTCGCTTCCATACATTCAAAAATCTAGGAGTGTGGGACGCAACATAAATAATATTCAGAGCAGCTAGTGGAAAAACAACTTCTGTAGGTTCAGAAATAGGGGTTTGCATTGGCTAATGTAGTGCCATATGTTCATTAAAACACAACAATGTGCAACATAACGGTGACAGTAAGTTAAAGCAATATTCTGGTTCACAATGTCCAAAAATATTTTTTTTTGGCAACCAAACTGTGCACATCATACATAATTAATGGGTGTTCTTGCAATTAGCAGGCCCTTGCATAGCGGAAATAACCACAACCTGTTTGCATTTGTGAAGTGTGACCAAAAATCTTTTTTTTCCCCACTCCTCCTTCTGATCCACTATGCCACACGACTCCAACACAATTTGTCTTCGAAGAAAACTGGGGAGGAAAGCAGCCGCACTCTTGGGGAGCAGAACTCCCCGCGACGGCGCCAGCCCCGTCGCCGACACTCCAGACTCTCGGTCTGTGCGCTGCCTGCCCTGTTTTCTCTCGTGCTCTGGAGCCAACGGCACTGGGGGGGAGGAATGAAGAGATGTAACTGCGAGCGACACCGCGGCTGCAGCACGCTTATTCGGAGCGGCAGGCTGACTGCAAGCTGCAGGCGTTCCGTTTTGCTCTTTTTGCATTGTTTAGCAAACTCAAAGCCTGACAGAGGAAAAAAAAAAAAAACATCCCAGTCTGGATCCATGGATGGAGAACCAAGGATCCCGCAGCACTCAAGTTAACAGAAAACTTGCTTTTGCCATCAGCGGGCACAAGATGGAGTCTCAGAGAGTACCAGACCGTACAGCGATGGTTACTGTGCAAAGCCTCGAGTGCCCCCGCAGCCCCCAGCTCCCCGTCCCGCGGGCAGGGGCGAGGAGTTGCTCCATGATCCCCAGCTCCCTATCCCACAGGCAGGGGCGAGGAGACACCCCGCAGCCCCCCAGCTCCCCATCCCTCAGCCCCCCGGCTCCCTGTCCCACGGGCAGGGGTGAGGAGACACCCCGCAGCCCCCCGCCAGGAGCCACGCTCGGCACCCACGCCCCGATGCCAGCTCCACGCGCCTCGTCTGCTTTTGATGCCGTGATTTAAGATGGCATCAGGAGACGAGAGCATGAGGCTCAGTGTTATTTATAATGAATGACTTTGCATTCCCTGAGCGATAATGCTCATTCATCCTGTTATTTTTGTTATCCCAAGAATCAGTATTCTGTAAACTCTGCACCGATGTTTAGGCAAGGTAGAGCTGTTTGGAATCCTGCCTCCCTCACCAGAATTCAGGACTGCAAAAAGTCCCAGACAAAACAAAAGCCCCAGAAGTACATACATAAAATCAAATAAATAAAAATGCAATGGCACTGACTGATCTGAAGAAAAACAATCAACTGTGAGCCAGTTTATTCAATCTGCCTAATGTAAGAAGGTTGCAAACATCCCACTGTTTATTCTAGGACTTTTTTTTCCCTTTTGGCAGCAGTAAAAACAAATAATGCAGAACCATTTGCTATTCAGTTCGAGGTCTGAATATAACAGAAAACCTGAAAGCCAGCAGCAGAGGAGTAAGAGGAATTTAGCCCAGATCCTTTTTGCAAGGACTCCTGCAAAACTTACTCTCTGCGAACCGTATTTAGGAGGAGTTACTCTAACTGCGATGCCCTGAGATTTGCACAAAGCTGCTGCATTTTTTCTTGATTAACCATTTGAATAATTTTTTCAAAAATCTTCCCNACATCAGCTCCTGTCATNNCTTTCTCCGCTAGATTAACAAATACTTTGTACCTAGTACTTTCTCCCTGTGAACATATTTAAACAGCACGACCAGGCTGCTCTCTAATCTTCCCTTTGATAAGCTAATCAGATTGATCTCCAGCAGCCTGTCACCGCGAGGCACGTTTTTCAAACCAGGGAACATGCCTCACACCTCCCGACAAAGCAAGCGCCCGTCCCAGGGGACGCGGCATCCTCCGAGCTGCAGCGACAGGGTGAGACCCTCCGGGCGCTTCACGAATCCATCTGTACCACAGGCTAACGGGCGGCTCGGCCGCGTCGCCCGAGAGCGGCCAGTTTCGCAGCCAGGCAGGTGACACAGCACCTGAGCAGTCACCCTCAGACACTGCATCTGGTCTTTGAATCATAGAATCATAGCAAGTTTTGGGTCGGAAGGGACCCCTAGAGCTCATCTAGTCCAACCCCCCCGCAGCGAGCAGGGACACCGCTAACGAGATCAGGGTGCTCAGAGCCCTGTCCAACCTGGTCTG
>Ga0065711_1005614_pt1 | contig 19680 bp, 16 predicted proteins | sample Hoacrofraction12_FD_59098 | JGI IMG/M metagenome (GOLD analysis project Ga0065711, IMG submission 59098) | Hoatzin crop microbial communities from Cojedes, Venezuela - Epithelial fraction 12 v2 (version 2) | ecosystem: Host-associated > Birds > Digestive system > Esophagus > Crop | place... | reverse complement strand
CCTGTTCCAGTGCTCCGTCACCCTCAGAGTGAAGAAGTTCTTCCTCATGTTCAGACGGAACTTCCTGTGCTTCAGTTTGTGCCCATTGCCCCTTGTCCTGTCACTGGGCACCACTGAAAAGAGTTTGGCCGCATCCTCCTGACACCCACCCTTGAGATATTTATCTGCATTAAAGTTTTGTTGCTCTATGTTAATGCATCTCTGAAGCAAGGGGTTTACATATTTATCCTTCATTTTGAGCTGCTTTAGTAAAGATATCTTAAGGGAAACTGAGCAAAACAAAGAAGCTCAGAACAGATACTGTACTGTTCTAAAGTGCTACACGTGATCTTTCCTCTCCTTGCTAGGTGGTGACTATATAGATGAGTTCCTGTGGATACCACATTTCTCCCACCACATACTTGAAAAATGTCAGCAGCGTTGCCTAGTGTGCTCCACCAGTGCTGTGACCCCATCAAACTTTTTTTCAGTTTGGCAGTCAATAAGCATCCTGTCAGTTTGTACACTGATGGAGTTATTCCCCGTTCGCAGCCATCATATTCTGCAAGTTATTTTGACACTCCCTTTTGCAGGAAAGTTGGCCTTTCTTTCTCTGTGTGCCAGAGGCTGGGTGCGGGCAAAGGTACCATTTAGTTTGGCAAGTAACGTATGTTATTTCCTGTGAGATCTCAGAAGGGAAAGCACAAGATGCTAATGAGATTTCATGCCAGATACGGACAGAATTTAATAGGGATTATAGACTGTGAGGCCAGAAGGGTGCAGAGCCGTGTGGAATTGCCATATGAGAAACAGATGTGGTTGTGGTTTCATACCCTGCATGTGGACAGCCTGTGCACAGCTTGATCCAAACTGAATGGAAGGAGCCGTATGGGTAGGCTCTCTTACACAGGGGAAAAATGGCTATGTGGTCAAACATCCGCTCCCTGATCAGCAGCGGTGTCAAAATGTACAGCTCATCACACAGCCAGCATAAGCCCTCACTCCTGCTGCCTGAGAAAGTTAACGCTGCTTGCCTTTGGATAGGAAACCGGTAGAACAGATTTGCCCAGACTCTCTCCACCTCTTCCAGGAAAGGAGTCAATAGCTGGCCCTGGAGACCTACTCCTTCAGAGCTCACCCAAGTCCCAGCTGCTTGTCCTCCCACAGGCACTGGATCAGGCCCAACAGTAAAGAAACTGCATGGGTTTGAGAGGGGATTCTGCACAGCACTAATGAAGGCCACCAGTCCATGGCAGCAGGCTGTCTTTTGCTGGTTTCATGGGGCTTCTTTGGCCGTAACGCGTATCTGCTCTTCCTGTTTTCTTCCTCAACTATAAGCCTTACTATGTTGTTGTTTCTGATCATGATATTTGCTTGGTGGATGTACAAGCAGGAGCCCTGTTACACTTTCTCACTAGTTCTGTTAAAACAATCAAAAAACCCCAAACTCCCACCTCAAAGGATTTAAAAAAAAGATACATAATTTGTAGCGTTCCTCCTTTTTTGTAGGACTTGTTGGAAGCATAGAATTTCCTTTCTTTCAGTCTCTCTAGAAGGGAGCTATTTCTTGAGTCGGAGGAGCGTCTTGGGAATAGGATGTAGAGGCAGATTTGAAATTTCTGTTAAAAGAGATTACAGGTATGTTACATCCAATTTTCTTTGTGTTGGGTTTAGTAAATAAAATGCACGGTAAGTTGTAGTAAGAGTTATTCAAAGAATTGTCTTTCACTTCTCTGGATATGGAATGACCCTAAAAGCTCCTACTGTGTTGTGCTCAAATTCACGTTTTGAGTGAAAAGTTAACGTACAGACTTTGCTAGTTGTTGACTCTTTTATTCAGCACTGTCATTGCTGTACTGGCTCTCAGTCTTTTTTTTATTGAATACACTATAAATAACATCAAATGAGATGAAATGGTGGGGTCTCATTTTCCAGGTGGTATGCAGAGTAAGAGAGATCTATTAATACCATCATGAGATATCATCTCTCTCCTGAACAGCAGTCAGAAGGAACAGCTGTGTGTTATTTCTGCCTCGGGTTGGAGCTCATTTCAATAAGCTGAGATTGGCTGCATTTTCTAAGACTCTGCTAGCTGGCTCATTTGTAACAGCCATTCTTCGGAGCTCTCGCATCTGTCAAACCTCATACAAATCCTCCCCTAGAGGAAGCAGATGTTAGAAAGTTATAATTTAGATGTTTGTTTTTCCTTTTAGAAGAATTCTGGACAGCAATCACTGTGGTCTGTTAAACATCATTAGCAAATGCAAATTGTTGATGAATCTGGATTAGTTTGTAAGTGATTTTTGTAACAACTCTTCACCTCAAGAATTAGAGCTAGGGGAATAAAAAGGTAATCTACTATTACAAACATCCAGAATTGTATGGTCTCTAGATTCACGCACAGAGTTTAAGGAATTCTAAATTAGAATGTTATAAATATATTGCTGGAGTCATTACTAGTGTTGACTAAATGGAGAGATCCCGACAGTTCTATCACCGGTGTAAGATACGTGAGCGCTTTCGAAAGAAGACCTTTTCTTACCTTCTTTTTTGCAGCCTGGCTTTTTGGCAATCTGGTGCTTGCTTTAGTGGTTCTCCTTTCCTATGGGAGTTAGAGCAGATAAGAGCCTGGCAGTCTAAGGGGCTTGTTGTTATTGAAGCAGCCTGCGAAAGCTCCAGAGGGAGATCTGGTCCTTGTATGTTGGGGCTTGGAGTGGGGAGCCTGGGCTCAGCTTGTGTGTGTGTTTTCAGAGTTTACTCTGTGTGCACACTATGTCATGTTGGTTTGGTTTTAAAGGTCATATGAAAAAAACCTAGTAGTGGGGAGCAAGGAGTGCCTGTTTGTCTTGACCGGGCTGCTGCCCTTTGGGGATTAAGCAGATGAACAAAGAGGTATTTATTTCAGCTAACTGGAGTTCAATGCTGCGGTGAGCAGGATGGATCTCTTCTGAGGTGGGTTGGAAGGAATGAGGCCATTTTCATGCAACTGTCAGATTTCCTAGATCAAACCCTTATCAGAAACATGAAATGCAAGAGAGGTTGCACCTATTTTATCCTCTGGCAAATGTAGCACCTTGTTATGTACTTTTGTAAATACCTAGATGATGTTAAAAAAACAAAATGGCAAAATGTGTTGAAGTAGCACACTCCTGCTCTGGCTGCAGTGAAATAGGTGCATCATAGATTCATTAAAAAGCATATGCTGCACACACAACCCAATTATTACACTACTGCTGCACTGCAGACCTTGATGTACTGAGACAGGGTCACAGGGCAGATTTTAATGAATTAACAAAAAAAGTGCTTTTGCTCATCTCTCCTAAAATACCATACAGTTGTTGAATCTGATTTTTCTCTTTCTTTGCTTTTAAAATCTTAGAAGATAGAGCATTTTCTCCAAGAACACTAGCTGTATTTTTTCTTAAAAAGTATGATAAAATATTCTGTCCCTTCATATGCTGAATTATCATGGAAATTTTTCCAAAATAATTATGATATGTGGAACGCTTCATTCTTAATTAACAAAAAAAATGGGAGTTGCTGCTATTAACTGCCAACACATTTTGATGTGGGAATCATTGATTATCCATGCTACAGGAGGTGAACAGGTCAGATTGTGAGCTAAGGTGTCAGAACTCCAGCTGTTTCACTTGTCCCTAGTTTAGTCTTTATACTAAAATGATTTTAAAAGAACCTTTTGTCAGGAAATGTTTCTCTGATGCAGTGGGTGAGAAGTGAAGCCAAAAGTGAATTGGGCAGAATCTACTCTGTTTTGCTCTGTTGCATAAGCCTAAGAAAACTACTTTAACCTCTTCCTGCTTGGGATTCCCCTCCAGGATCTAATCGTCTCATCTAATTAGGCAGAACTCTTTCGGGCAGAGCTTATGATGTGTTTTGTAGGGTGCTCCATCACACCTCCTCAAACACTGCAGGTATCTAGTCCTCAGCAGTCCCTCAGGCTGCGACTGATCACCGTAATTCTGGAAGTGAGTAATCGTCTCCCCCAGGGAGATGAATGAAGATGAATGGGGGATAACTAGGGAAAGCAGAAGGTAAATAGTCCATCATCTGTATGAGGACAGCTTACAGTGTAGGGGGATACAGGACTTAGTGAGGCACTCATCGAGTCTCAGTTATGGTGAGATTGTCATAAACTGCAAATTGTTTTGCAGAGGCTGTTCTGGTCGGTCACACACTTGGTCTCCCACACAAGCATCCAGCAAGGAGTAGCTGTCATTGTCCTGCTATAGCTGTCTGAAGCTTTTCCGGTTGATGCCTTGCTCATGGAGCAACAGTGTTTAAGATCATGCAAAACTGTAACCCCACACAAACTGTTTCTCCGTGCTGATTCTGAAGATGAATTGTCCCATCTGCTAAATATATGTACCTAAAATTACCTCTGCTAAATATGTGCACCTAAAACTAACCTTATTTTACTTTCTGTTCTTCTCACTTCAGTTCCAGTTACAGGTGATGTTATGACTTTCCTGAGGGATTAAAAGACTCTTCTACTTCAGGTTATTTGCTTTCTATAATGGCAACCAGACATCACAATCAATTTACTTTACATACTCTCTGGTATTTTACCAGTTTATTATTCCTGAAATGTACCTGATGAAAAGAACTGCCAATATAGGCTGTCTATTTGCAGAATGGATTGATGAACCTTTTAATGGTTCCTAGAGTCTGTCTCCGTTGGCCGATGGCAGAATTTATTTCCTTGTCTTTCAAATATCCCTTGTAGTTGCATATTGCACTCTGCAGCATCCTGGAGCTTTAGATTCATGTGGGAGTGAATTCTAGAAGATCGTGTCCCTTTTCAATTTTTCTTCTAAGCAGAGAGAATTAAATTGTAATACTTTTTAAAAACTGTGTATCTTGGCATTTTTTTGCACTGGGGGGAGATTATTCTTCTGAGTTATTAAAGATAGATGGGTCCCAGAGACTCCTTTGGATCATGCAGCAGGGCTGGATACACCTGTGTTCTACAGACTATCATCTGAGAGGTGTAACATGTTCCATCGCTGGTGAGGGGGGAGGCAGGCAGGAGAAACTGGTTGAAAGTATAAATGAATTAACATTTCCCAAAGGAATTAAGTTACGAAAGGCTTAAAGGTGAAGAGGTGCAAGATATAGGAAGGATAAATGTGATTAGATCAAGCTCTGGCACACACCTTGAGATACAACAGGTCCATGTCTTTCCTGTGCTGAAAGCTTCAAGGCTGGACGCAGGACTCAAGGTGGTGTGTCACCAGAGCAGAGCAGAGGGGCAGAATCACCTCTGTTGACCTGCTGGCCATGTTTCTTTTGATGCAGCCCAGGATACAGTTGGCCATCTGGGCTGTGAGCGCACATTGCCGGGTCATGCTGAGCTTCTCGTCAACCAGCAACCCCAAGTCCTTCTCCTCAGGGATGCTCTCAATCCATTCTCTCCCAGCTTGTATTTGTGCTTGGGATTGCCCCAACCCAGGTGCAGGACCTTGCCCTTGGCCTTGTTGAACTTCATGAGGTTTGCACGAGCCTGACTCACAAGCCTGCCTCACAAGCCTGTCCACATCCATCTGGATGGCATCCCTTCCCTCCAGCATGTCAACTGCACCACACAGCTTGGTGTCATTGGCAGACTTGCTGAGGGTGCTCTCAGTCCCACTGTCCATGTCAGTGATAAAGATGTTAAACTGTACCAGTCCCAATACCAGCCCCTGAGGAAGGGCGCTCATCGCTGGTCTTCACTTGGACATCAAGCCATTGATGTCCAAGCAACCCTTTGAGTGTGACCATCCAGCCAATTCCTTATCTGCTGAGTGGTCCACCCATCAAATCCAATTTAGAAACAAGTATGTTGTATGTGAAAGTGTCAAATGCTTTGCACAAGTCCAGGTAGATGACATCAGTTTCTCTTCGCTTATCCACAAATGCAGTAACCCTGTTGTGGAAGTCCACCCAATTTTTCAGGCACAATTTGCCCTTAGTGAAGCCGTGTTGACTGTCACCAATCACCTCCTTTTTTTCCATGTGCCTTAGCATAGTTTCCAGGAGGACACGCTCCATGAGCTTGCCAGGCACACAGGTGAGATTGACTGGCTTGTAGTTCCCCAGGTCTTCCTTTTTCCCTTTTTAAAAATGGGGTTATGTTTCCTCTTTTCCGGGCGGTAGGAACTTTACTGGACTGCAGTGACTTCTCAAATATGATGGATGGTGGCTTAGCAACTTCATCTGCTAGTTCCCTCAGGACCCACGGATGCATCGCATCATGTCCCATGCACTTGTGCACCTTCTGGTTCCTTAGATTGTCTCAAACCTTTCTGAGGGACTTGATGTATTTTTCTGGAGCATCTGCCGTAAGACCACAAAGCTGTTTGGCCTCTTGGTATACCAGTTCTGCCTTATTTTCTGCATAGATATCTCTGAGCTTGTATAGACACATTCAAATTTGTACAAACTCGCTATCTGGGAAGAGATGGCATATCACCTTGGGAATTTCAGCTGGCCTCCAGTGTGGATATACCAGCCTTACCAACCATGTGCGTAAGGGGACTCTGACATCTGCATTAATATCACATTGGTGAGGTTGTGTGTTCCTATATCTGCACAACAGCTTGTTTGACTTCACAGATTCCCCTGATCCTCTTTATTCAAAACTGGATTTAATCTGTTCTGGAAAACTCATTTCTAGTGTCTGGGTAGCTAGCCAGTACTGAGCTCTGGTGTGGATATCAAGTCCGAAGTGCTTGTAATAGCCGTTTAAGGGCTGGAATACACATCCTGAGGACACGTGGGTGGCTAAGAATAGTGTAGCAAGGCCTTAATGTGAATATGGGTTAATATTTTTCCTTCGTCATGTTTCTGTATGCATTGACCAAAAGATTGAGTCACAAGCCTTGAGGAAACTTGACTGTGCAAAATGGGAATTCTTTATCTAGAACCAGAAGGAAATAGCCTGTCCCTGACATTAAGGCTGTCTCAATTATTTAAGCTTGTTGGGTTTAGGAAGCAATTTTCAACTTGATTTAATATGCCAGTCAAAGAGTATATTGTGGATGGTAAGAGCTGATATTGTCAACTTAAGCCTATGACTGAATTGGGGTCCAGGTCTCTATTTCATTACTTAGTTCTCAGTTACCGAAGTGCATGTTCCTCCATGTAGGTTATTGGTTTGTTGCTTATGTGTGTTAAGCAATTGGTACATCATCTTTCTCTCCCTGGGAAAAGGTTTGCAGAAAATGCATTATTTAGTTATAAACTGTATGCATCACAGGCTCTCTAGAAGTCTGGCCTCCTAACATGTCTTTAAGCAAAGATGTACAGTACATATATTTTGTAATATGTCTGTGTCTGGCTGCACCATTGGGAAACCTGCAAAATGACAGAAGTAATGTTCAATCAGAAAAACAACCCAGTTACCACGCAGGGGAGGAATACCCTGCAATAGTAGTGTAGCAAGGCAAGTGCAATTGAGCCAACCACGTTATTAGTGTTTGCAGTTCCATTGTGAAACAGCAGCAATTTTCCATGGGGAGTCAGAAGAGTCACTTTACATGTTGTTTGTTTGTTCTTCCTCATAACGTGCTCTAAAAGCCTCAATATCATTAAATTGTGATTACAGTAGAAAGGGCAACTGCGTCAAGTAGGAGCTGCTTAATGAATGGTGTTCCTTCTGCGCCTCTAAAAACTGTTTGTTGCTGCACTGATGCTGACATACTGTGCAATACAGACCTTCCCTGCACCAGAAACCTCATGTAGCATTGCTTATTTTTTGTGATTATTGCTGTTAAGGTGTACTTAAGCATAGCAGCTGTCAGCTCCAATCAATATCAAGGCCCTATTATGCTATTGATTGTGCAAGCGCATTGTAAGGGACAGGTTCTCAGCCAGCGAGCTCCCAGGACAGGGAGCTGCAGCAGTAACTTGACCAACGTGATGCAACGGGCAACTGGAAAAGTCAGTACTAGTGTACAGGTGTCTTGGAAAGCAATTAAATTCTGTCTCCTCGTTCTGTCTTCTGCATTTGAAGAATGTGGTCTGTTGCAGATGACCTAGTAAAATGAATAGGCAAGGTTAGGGAGATGAGCAGACTTGTGACTTTTCATCCAGGAACGAGTCTGGAGCAAGCTGGAGGTTGAACACCGTTTTTGCAGGAAAACTCAGCCAAATCATTGTAAATGGAAACAAGTGAAGGAAAATCATGACGTGTTTTCTGGCATGTTGTAAGTCTGTGAGAGGGCTCAGTATTCCAAGTTAGTAAAACTTGTTAGGACTTTGCCCTGGTCTCAATAGAATAAACATGTGTTCAATTTGTTCCTTAAAATTTTTCAAATAATATGGCTATTACTAGAAAGTAGAGATCCAATAACTATGAACTTGGTCTTCAAATGCATTCTGATATTCAGGTCTTCACCTGGTAAATTAAATAAATAAATCAGCATGTCATTCAATTTAAGTGGGAATACTGTTTTTCCTGTATTTCCTGTCAAATGATTAAATGACATTTTTGTGGGAGTTCATTTTGAAACAAGTTTTTATAATTTTTTTTTTGTCCGAAATATTTTAGAATTGTCAGAATGCATGAATATTCTCTGAGCAAAGCAATTATTAGTTTTGGAGTTCAGCAACTATGATTTTAAAAATGACCACAAAAAAGTAAAGATTTTAAAGTATTTATTTTCTCTCACGGGTGAAAATTTCATAGAATAGAAAACAACCCTTTGAAGTTCAGTTCAAGTCTGATATTTACCCTGAGTTACATGACTTGTTAGATGAACCATTGTGTCTCTGTTGATCTGCAAATCATATCTCTAATGTATAGCTGCAGAGGTAGACATGGTGCCACAGAGTCATCGGGAATTCTGTCTTTTGTTCTGTACCCACTGAACTCAGTCAGGAAAGTGGGAGTTGCTGTTGGGGAAGTACAGACGCAGCTCAAGCTTTATTTTTTTCAATGGCGATGAGTTATAGATACAGACAATTGCATGTTTCGCAGCCTATCTTGCATTGATGCTTAAGTGAAGCAGCAGCTTGAGTTTATCAGCGTATTTTTGGTTCAGTTTTTCTTGTTGTGAGAAAGAAGCAGCAGCAAGGGAAGCTTTTTCTTTGATTTCATGGCTTAATTTTGAAATGAGCCCTTGAATTTCCTGGTCTTCAAGGATTTACTCAGAGGTACATTGCTCATGACTTTGATACTTTCATCTCATGGGTGGCTAAAGGGATCAGATCAAGGAAATACCCAATGTACTGTTACCTTAATGGAGGAGCATAGTGAACACCCCTGTGCCTGGTGCCTGTCCAGGGGAATTCCCCAAACCTGTGTCGATCCAGTGCCTACATGTTGCCATGGTGAATTAGAGCTTTCTGATAAGGCTTTCAGTAAATATGATTATTTCAGGTCTCCCCGGAGTAAAAAGCTGTATCATTTTTTCTGACAAGAAAGACAGAGGGACTGTGTGAAGCTGGATAATAAATTATTAATTATTATTAACTACATTATTGTTACATGCATACCTGGAACTCATCCTTGCCAGCTTGTACTGATGTCAGCAGGCTTTTTTAAGCAAGTAGACCTACTTGAGTCTGTGTGACCTCTCCTGAGAGTAAGACTTTGCAAAATCTGATGTCAGCACTTTAATAAATTAAGTCCCACAAACAAAAATATGCTTCCTGTTTGCAGGTACTGAACCTGCTTACCAGATCCATGTCAGTGGGGAAATATGCCTGTCATTGAACAAACCTTCTAGTCAGCAAACCACAAGGATTAATGGTGGAAAATACTAGATGAATGAGTATTATAAAAGCTGCCAAATCTCAGACTCCCATGCCTGTTATATTTTGCCTTATGTATCCCCTTGGTGTAGCAGTAAATTATTAATGCTGAAAACTGTTATTTCATTCATGAATAATTTAATATGGTACTGGATGTGTGATGGGGAGATAGCATGTGGTATAGGAACAAAGGCAGCAACTCCTGCTGATCCAAGATGCTATATCACAGAAGCGTAGGGATTGGAAGGGACCTCTGTGGGTCATCTAGTCCAGCCCCCCTGCCAAAGCAAGATAAAGCCCGGATGATCAGTTGTGCACCTAACACAAGAAGAGAAGAGATGAATCCTGGACCACTTCAAAGTGGGTCAGGCGTGTGCTACTGAGGAATACCAGGAGCAGGATCTGCAGAGAAAGTTTCAAGGAGTGACATTTAGATGTGAAACTCCACAGGGAGGGTGTGTTTGTCTCAGCTTGGTATTGCACAGCACCTGCTTTGCAAAGGCTGGAGAGGGAAAACTGTCTTTGTACCATCAAACTCAGCAGTGTGAAGGAAGAGCTACCTGAGGTCTGTGCCAGAGCCTGCCTCGTGTCATCAAGGAAGCTTGGAGGGGAATTCGGAGAATCCCAGTGCTTAACCTGAGCGCTGTGAACTCCTCTCTGGAGAGCCCTAGCTGCTTTCGGATCTCAAAGGTGCAGATGCCTTTGGTTAGCACCTCCAAGTATTGCCTGGTTCTCACTTTTGTTGGTCGTAATCCTTTTCTTCTCTGGAGCTGCTCAGGGCATGGTTTCTTTAAGCCCACCAAAATGCTAACTACATCACTTCTAACTATAGCACTTCCTTGTCCCAGGAAATTGTCCCAAACCCTTATTAGGCCACTTAAACACATGTACACAAAACTGAATTAGGGCTATTTTGAGAACTGTAGTTGCAAGAAGTTGTCAGTGGAGTTAAAAATAGTAAGTAAGCAACAGTATCCCATGCTCCCTGGGGTCTTCTGAATGTCATTTAATGCTGCAAATGATTTTGTCTCTGAGGATGCAAAGCTCTGTTTAAATGCACTTGTCTGGAGTGTGTGCTTCTGCATCAGTCTTGGCACAAAAGCAACATCGAGTCTGCTGCAGGGCTATCGCTAGGTGCCACCTTCCAGTCTAGTCACCAGGGTGGGATGTTGGTTTAAGTTTTCAGGCTTCGCTTATCTTTTTTAGAAGTGTCATGAAACACAGGGTAAATTACCAAGTTGCTGGGGTGAGGTCTCTTTGTAGGTGTTTCACAGCTTAGTTATTCCTAGCTAGCAGGGACAGAAAAGTCAGTGCTGGGGTTGAAGGAAGGTTTTTTGCTGTGGTGTGCTAATTAGTTGGTCCAGGGCTGAGCTAGGGCTGAGTGTGTTTAACTTATGGGAAGAAAATGGGGAAAAGGTTGGATTCACCACCTTTTTTTTTCTTTTTTTTCTTTTTTTTTTTTGTTTGTTTGTTTGTGGAGTTACTGATAACTGTGCAGAATCTGTACTTGAAGAACTATGAGCCTGACTTTTATGTGAGGTGTATTTTAGGGTGATTTCAAGGGAAATAGGGTGCCCACCTCACCTTCTCTTTGCATAAAATGAGACCATATCATGCACGTGTGCAAAAAGAGACAGGAGTAATGGGAAAAGCTGCTTCCTTCAGTGAGGAAAAAGGAGCTAAATTTCAGTACCTTCCTCCATCCTGCTATTCTCTGAATATTTCTACCTCCCTACTGTTGTTCTGTTTGTATGTTTCTTTACCTGGTGCTTATTTATATTGAGCGGGTGTTTTGAATAATGTCCAAATCCATTGTCTGTCATGTTCAACAGGGAAAGTACTTCTCCCCTTAATTTTGCTATCAAGGTGGCAATCGCATGACTCTAGTACTGGAGAATATTATTTTGATGCCCTTAGTTTTGTTTAGCAGCATTTATACCTGGCCCAAGTCAGACCATTCTGGGAGTTAATTCCTGATTTTGGGATTACTTATCGTAGTGAAGGGGATGCATTTTGCTTAACTGGTACCGTTCATAGTACGTGATGCCATTGACTGTAAGTGACTCTAAGCCACAGAGACAGGCTGATAAACAAGATATGGATGAGAAGACTACCTGATGCCTTTTTTTTAATTTGCAGAGGTATGCTGAAGCTAAGTAAATTAAATGATTCATTTATGCTAATTTCACATGTACACCAAATAATGCATGCTACTTTTGTACTTGATTGTAATATCTGTAATTTATGGAGATTATAATGTAGAATCAGCCATACAGTGGCTCGAGTTATTGGTGGAAACTCCATAGCTCTCAAAGGAAAGGAATCTGCCTCACAGTAGGGCTTCCTTTAGAAATGAAAGAGGGGTTAAAAAAGGATGGATGGGCGCATCCATGACAAAGTTAAGAATCTGTTCAAGACAGGCAAAGAATTCCATAATCAGCTCACTTGGAAGAGAACAGGGTGAAATAACTAATCTGATTTTATAGGGGAAAACCAATCTCAAATTATTGTTGTAGCTGGACTTAATATAGGCCACACAAAGATCTGTCCTGCTGCATCAGCAAAAAACAGCATTTTTTTTTTTGCAGTTCTTGCCTTATGACAGCATGTTATGTGTAGAAAATAAGAGTGTGTTCTTGGTTGGTGCAAATCTATTTATTTCAAAGCAGTTACTCCACCATTATAGAAATGTATCTAATCCAAATTACCTGCTTACCTGAATCTGATCTCCATCTGTACGATAGTTAAAAGCCTCACACGAGCCAAAGAGCTGCAACTGCAGGAGGTTGTGAGAGTGGTAGGTGTGAGGAATGACTCCTCTTGCTAACATGGCTAGTAGACACCATGAGTATACAGACTGCATCTTTGGAATTGCTTACCCTACTGGTAAAGGTTAGTTAAGTTCACTATCATCAATTTTATGAAATGTTGATTGCAATGGTAATTTGTGCTTGTTAATTAGAAATCACACTGAAGTGTGTTGTGACCTAGATATCAGGATGATTTGCATGCAGAAGCCTCTGCATTCAGTAGTGCCGTAAACTTAATGATTGTAGACATAGTAATAACAAAATTATAGTTATTTCTGTATGATATTTTCCCCATTCTCATATTTTCTCCTCTTTGGAAATATAATCAAAATTATTACCGATGCAGAACAAAACTGAAAATTATCAGCACAACTCTGTGACAGTTCTATTGCTAGACTGTTACCAGCTTAATCCACTTGTGAAAGCTGTGTAGGCTTGTGTTTATTAATTAAAATGGCACCGCGTTTGAGGACAGGAATCTCTCATTCACAACTTTTCCCTTCTTTTGTCATTAATATCCTAGGTCAAACAATATTCACTCTGATGCAGCAGGACATAGTACCTTCTCGAATCATTGGCAAACATTTAGTGCAGAGACACGGAAAATTCTGTTTCAGTAAAATGAAGATTCTTGTAATGGGAGCATTACAAATTGGTTTTTCTGTCTGTAAAATGTTCAGATGCTTCAACTTTCTCATCGTGACACAGTCTGGTGAAGTGGAACTGTGCTAGTTAGCATGCAAATGCTATTCTGAGCTGCTTGCGCACATCTTGAGGAGTTGCTTGACTTTATCTAAGCAGAGCACTTGGAAAGGGGTCTTACCCACTTCATGCAAGTGGTTGATACTGAGAGAAGATGGATACAGTCTTGTGTAGCCCACGTCTCTTACTGACTGATAGATAGATCCCGGACACAATCCCATCATGGAAAGGTCCTCTGGGAAAGCAAAAATTGTGGTAATGGTGTCTGGCTGGCTACAGTTCAATTCTAGACTTTGTAAATCAGTGTGGCCAGGTCAGCATTACAGAAGGAATTATCAGAAATGTGGGCTCCCTTTACAAAAATACATTACTTTTGGGAAGACCTGAGGAATGGAATTGATTTCTCCTCTTGATGCTGCATTTGGAAAGGTGGATGAGGAAGTTTGAACACAGAGAAGGCAAAGGGAGAAGTCATCCTCTCAAGAAGCAAAGAGGTTTATTCCCAGCATCTGATTTGCTTTGTTTCCCTTCTGACATGGGGGGAAGAAGTTGAGCTGATTTCAGTTTGAGCTGTGGCAGTAGTGGTGAAGAGCAGAGTGGGTGTTATATTGGATCACTAGAGTTGCTTTTCCAAGTAGATGCTGGTTTCTGTGGTGTTAAAAGAAGCCAAATTCTTCCCGGCGGTCAAACTCTACACTATGCAGCTGTAAGAAGATTGGGAAAGATGATTTGATGTGGTTTGGGATACCACATGCAACTGCCTCCAATGTAGAGGCTCTGGATTTGCGGACATGCAGCTATTAAAATTCTTTTCAGATTTGCAGGGAAAGTTTGAGTAAACAACGAAATTTCCATATTCTTTCTTTGAATCCTTAGTTTCCCTACCCATGGTGTCATGTCTTCCATCCCTCCACCTATTCCCAATTAAAAAGTCTTTATTTCATATCCTGAAATAGACCCAAGAGTGTTTGCAAAAGAACCACCACCATCTGGTAGGTACGATTCAGAGAAAGTCGCTCTTATTAATTTTTACGGAGTGGAAATCAAATTAAAAGTGCCCGAGGGCTGGATCCAACTGTTTTTATACATTTTGATGATGCTCTGAAGTGTTGAAATGAGGCCTTCTTACTGTCTTCAGCACCTGGTTCTAAGTATTAAGCAGGCAAATCTGCTACCAATTCTTTTACTTTATTTCAGTGATCAGTAAAGTAGTGCAGGTACACAGCTGGGATGCGTGGAAAACAAGGCCCTTTTAGGAAGATTCGAATCTTGGGAATGTTTTTAAAACCCAGCTTCAGGTTTCTTAATGAATGGCTCCTGCAATGTGTCTGAGATCAGTATCTGCCTAATTCAGGACAGAGGCCGTACCTAGATGGAGGTCAGATTTTAGCTAGTGTAAGTGGACAGAGCTTGAAGGACTTGACTGACTGCTATGTTAGGTACCTTAGGTCTCAAGGTAGGGCTTTCACAGCCTTGTGACAGTCACTATGCTTCTCCTGAAGCTTGCATGCTGCACAATCATCTCTGCCACAATTTACTTTACATTTCTATTGGCCAGGACTGAAGGTGGCCTTGTTCTCTGACTGCTGCACAAAACTCCAACCTTTTCCTTTGTCATTTCGTCAGGAACTAAGTAAGGCTGAGCGCAACTGCCAATTCATAAAAAGAACAGTTGTTCTAGGAAAATGTTAATATCTTGTGATAAAGCAGCCATTGCCATTTTATGATACCTGACAGAAATTACCCAGTTTCTTTGATTGCACACAATTAAATGGCATTATCAGCTCATTAGGTTAGATACATTTCACAGTAGGAAAATAAAACCTAATGTTTACTTATCGATGTTTAAATAAATTGTAATTATCATTCCATGACAGTCTTGTACTACTGTAATTAAGCTTTAAAATAAAGGGTAATTGGAATTAAGAGGGCTTATCTACATTTCATTTAGAAGCTATTGTCAGCTTTGGTAATGTGCAATAAATTTCAGAAAACAGCACTCACCTGTTTGCCATGAATTCCGTGCAATGATGCTGGCACTCTGGGACAGAAATTTGTGTACACCTCATTGAGAGAGGAGAATCAAAGCCACGAGGAACTGCAGGTTTAAGGGAACTTCCTGACACTGAGCACTGACTTTTTTTTCTTTTTTCTTGGGATCAAGTCCTTTTGAGATTGAATGCCTTTTGAGGCTGAGCTGAGCTGCTTGGATTTTCTCCTGCTCTTTGAGTTCTGTTTCTTGCCAGAATAGGTTTTTCAGTTTTCTTTTTTTCCACCCAGCATGGCAAATTGACTAGTATGGTTGCTGTCTATTTGGTTCAGCAGGCTTTGCATCCAAACCTTTGGGTTGCCAAGGAAACTCAGGGTAAGGGGGTACAAAAAGGGCCCAAGCCTCCTACTCGGGGGACTACTCTGTTCTTAAATTAGATGCAGACAACAGGACTGGGACTGTCAGTGGGATGAAAGTATACATCAAATAGATATGGGGAGGATGTGGGGAACACCATGGGGAGAGAAATTGACTCTTTGCTCAGTAGGAGCAATAATGTCAGGGTAATGCATCTGCTGAGACAGCTCTTGGCACTCCCTCCTGAAGAGAGGCACATATGTCAAAGACTCAAAGGTTCCTTAAAGACTTCAGAGAAAGATGCTAAAGGGGCTTGAACTCTTCCGAAAGCAGATGATCCAAAAAACACTTGGAACAAAGTGCCTTCTTCCAGAGGTGTCAAGAAGTGGTGCACTCAGGTTCCCACCAGAAAAGGGATGTTCAAGCATAAGAAGAGTCATGACATCTGGATGCTTAGGTGAAAATGCTTCTTTTGAGACTGTGCCAGATACCGGGGAAGAGTCTGATCAAATCTGCTGCATGACAGCAGGTTGATTTTCTTTTAATATATGTGTCTTTTTTGAAGAATGAGAGGCATACTATTTAGTTATCTTTAAATTTCATTTGGATATTGGGAATATTTTGCATAATCGAGAGAAAACAGTCATTAATATACATCAGTCATTTGTTTCAAGCTGTTTGTTCTGGTGGATTTTGGGTTGGTCTTGTTTACTTCATTAAATGACTCTATATCAAGAGTCTAAAATGTCTAATTAAAGACATTGTCTGTCTAAGTTCCTCCCCCAAGCCCTTCAATGCATAAAGGGAGTGGGCGGTTCCATAGCCTCGCAGGCAAAATGCATTTCCCATCTGATAAGCTCCTTTGGTTTAGTTTCCTATTGCACACAAATGCTGAGAACGTTTGAACAGTGTTGTGTGTAGTCTTTACTTCTTGTTCTCTTCCCATTGCAAGTAGGATGATTTTTCCCTTTCTTCATGCTTGTCTGTTCCTCCTTCTGTCTGTGGGATTCCTATCACACTGTCAGGGCACAGTAGGAAAAGTGCAAGTACCAAAGAGGTATGTCTTGAAAATCACTCAACTTGAGTTGTTGGGATCTCAGAAGCCTGATAGAGGCCATTTTATCTGATCACACACTCTCACCCCCTGAGCATCTTGTGGTCATGTCCCATCTGGTGAGAATAGCCAGGAGGAGTCCCTCTGCTCTGTAGTTACCTGTAGGAATATCTTAATTTGAGAGGGACAACCTATGCCAGGACATGAGGTCAGGACTGAGAAGCACTGTGTGTTGGACAGATGTTAAAGTTGATTTTAATTGCCCAGATTGGTATTGTATTTTGTGTGGCCTCTCATTGTTTGGTATTAGTATTTCTCACAAGCCCATATGATTTTGGGGAGACACTTTAAACTGTAGATTGAAGATCTATTTTTTAATTTGATAGTGGTCTTTGGAACTCTTTTTAGGAAGCTGAGTCTGTAAACATCTGGAGTGTTCCGATCTGAAGCTCGAGAAGGAGCTTGTTTTAAAAAAAGTTTTAAGGATTGTGATTTTTTTTTAATGTTAAGGGGGAGTTTATTTAAAAAGTCAAAGCTGAATCAGATTTTTTTTTTTTCTTGGAGTGTTAAACTTGAAGGATTTGAGTTAAAGCTCATCTTCAGCTTAAATGTAAGTTAAGAATTCGGAGCGAAGATAGAAAGACATTTAGGACTAGCAACTGTATAAGTTTGAAAACTAATTAGGGAACAAATCAAGCTAGAAGATCCTATTAGTTATGCAGTACTGTTATGTAATAACATAAAGAAAATAAACACATGAAACTGTTAGTGTAAATCAGATTTGGTCCTGCTACTATGAGGATTTACATTAGCAGTGGATTTGCCTACTCTTACTTTTGGGTGGCATGATTTAAAATTATTCCTTTCTGATTACTTTGAGATTTTTTCAGTTTTTACATGACATTTTAGAGGATTCTAGCATGTAGATAGCAGGAAGTCAAACTTGCAGCCTTGCCTTTGGAGTGAAGGCACACAAGATGGCTTGGAAGAGAATTGTTACATTTTTTAAATCTATATTCTGAGACTGGAATGGTGTGAATTAACTACAATTAACATACTGCTGAGTTTAATGTAGTGTGATTTTTAGGGGTTAGTCTTTGATAATTAAAGTATTCAGGATTTTTTTTTGAATAATAGGTAAATCTAGAGTTCAGCTGACAACAGTTTCAACATGTGTAAATTAGAAGCCCTGATCTAACTTTAATCCCAGTTTATACCAGGTAGGAATCTGCCCATGAAATGGTGACCAGAATTCAAAATATTTAGAGGTGATTTATTTTAATGATTTTCCTTAAAGTACTTGTTAACATGTTCCTGGTTTTGCTTCTCTCTTTTTTTTCTTTTTCTCTTAGATAAGGGGAAAAACAGTTCCTAGATTGAGAGAAGGTATCATCTTGCAGCAAAGTTGTATTGAATTTTAGTGCTTAAACTAGAAATGCTGCTGCAGACAGCCAGCTCTGGAAGTTTTAGTTTGATGTGCTAAGCTAACGTAATTGCAGTGTGGTTGCAGATCTACTGAAGTTAAAAGGAAAGTGTCTGTGGTTAGTGGGCTTTGATCAAGTAGCTGAAGAGGGGACTTGTCAGAGGCATTGATCTCAATGTTAAACTCTGTTCACAGTTAAATTATTGGGTTGCACACAGTTTCCTAGGTTGGATCTACATTTTCATGAAAGTAAAGTTAGTGCCTTGTGCTTTGTCTGTTCAAAGACAAACATCAGAAAGAAACATGGATCATCCGGAAAGCTTGCTGAAAAAGAAAAAAATGTTCTTCCTGGAGTAGGTCGGCAAGAGGGGTAGCTGAGGGTGGCAAGTTCATTAGTTCACAGGAGCTGTGTCCGTTTAGCAAGCAAATTCTTGGAAGAGTTGTGGAGCTGTTGTGCTGCCTTCCCTTGGGACCAAGCAGTGGTGCTGTGCCTGCCTTTTTGCACAGGACACCTGTATTATTGGAAGCTGAGCAACTTGTGGAGTAAGGTCCTTCTTCCTATGAGTGATGACATGACAGGGTAGCTCTTGGGTGCTAACCCTCATGATTTGCTTCAATTTCCTGAAACGTAACAGCCACACAGTCGAATAGATACCCACAACCTGAACTGCAATTTAACAGGTTGGGTTTTGTGAAGGAACATGTTGTAATAGATATGTTAGTTAAAACCAACTGAAACAGTAAAAGTAGTTTTAAAACCACAATGCTTATTTATTCTTGGTTTGTGATCTTTATCTTGGAGAGCGAGTGACATAACACCTCTGTTTTAGCCCAAAGTGATGGAGTTCATTCACGCTTTCTTATTCCACTATAAAATTTTACATTTGATACAGTTGACATTTTGGTGTAATGGACCATAAATTAATGCAGGGATGAGCTATAAAAGGAAGGGCATTAGAATAATCAAGTGGCTACAGAAGTAGTTGAGTGTGAGTGTCTATGGCACACAGTTTTTCTATTAGCTTACTTTTATGAGCCTTGTCTGTTCTCCTTGTCTGTATCCAACACACCTTGATTTCATTTTCCTTTAAAGAAACTCAAGGGATTGCTGAACCTTTTGAGTTATGAGGTTTTTGTGTCAACAGAAATTTAATTACTTCAGAGAAATGAATCACTGTAACTCATCTATAATAAATCCCCACAATATAGTATTCTAGAGAGCACAATTTCTGTTGAACCATCAGGTGTAATCTTTGTCAGTGTTTATCTCTCCTTTAGTATGATCATGTTAGAGACATACTTGTTCACTTTTTTTGTTTCGTCTTGTGTGTGTCACTTCCATTGGGGTAAACCTCTGTTATGAAGGTAAGGACCTGCACATGGCACAGCTCCCACAGAGGCCTGTATTTCACAGAGACACTTTTAGCACTACTGAAGTGAGTTGCCCATGTCACAGAATCACAGAATAGTAGGGGTTGGAAGGGACCTCTGTGGGTCATCTAGTCCAAACCTCCTGCCAAAGCAGGGTCACCTACAGCAGGGTGCACAGGACCTTGTCCAGGCGGGTCTTGAATATCTCCAGAGAAGGAGACTCCACAACCTCCCTGGG
>Ga0065711_1008824_pt1 | contig 19682 bp, 14 predicted proteins | sample Hoacrofraction12_FD_59098 | JGI IMG/M metagenome (GOLD analysis project Ga0065711, IMG submission 59098) | Hoatzin crop microbial communities from Cojedes, Venezuela - Epithelial fraction 12 v2 (version 2) | ecosystem: Host-associated > Birds > Digestive system > Esophagus > Crop | place... | reverse complement strand
CCCCCGGCTTTAATTCTAGCCAGCAAAAAGGCAAGAGGATGCATATTTGAAGGGGTAACTTGAGGCTTTGGACCTGCTGAAAAAGAGTAGCTTTCCTCTGGAAAACTAAGCATAACTGTGACAGTCTCATGCACAGAAAATAATTTCTGATTCTTAAAAATAAAATTTAAAAAAACATGTTTGCTTCAGTGGGCACATCTGCGCTTCTAGCTGTAGTTAAGCAACATCCAGGATGTATGGCATACAGGAGAAGCAGGGGTATCAAGGGCTGCGTGGCTGGCATAGAGATGAGCTCTGACAGCTACGCTGATCCAAACTTCAACAAGTTTTTGAGGGATGTCTTTTTCATACTGCTCTGCGAGACAAAAGCACATAAGAAATTTGAGGTAAAATTAATATTAAAACCTAGAGATTGAACCTGGATCTGCTCAGCTGTTCTGCCTGGACACAAGCTGATTTTGCATATATCTAAACAAGATTTAAGCTCCAGTTTCCTGGCTTTTCTGTGTGCTTTTTTTTTTCTTAAATATATATAAATGAAGGTGTTTATTGCTGAAGGAAATGCAGTGGGAAGAGCACAATTTGTCTTGGCTTTCTATCTGGTCTCCACAACAGTGAGAGACTGAAAATACAAACAAATCTTTATTTCTGGACTAATTGCTCAAAGTCAGGAGCTTACAACAAGCTGAGAATAATTTGATGCAAAATACAGTTCTGTCACCCTGTTTTCACACTCCTCACTGCTCCATACACCTCTGGTCCCTCTTTCCTGTTAGTTCTTCCTGTAGCCCCGTCCAGGCTATTGAATCCCGTCAGCTCATCCAAAAACTACTGAAAGACACAAAGCTTTCTTTTGACTTAATGAACTTTTGGTACATAAGGCCTAAACTAACACAGTCTTGCTCCCAACCCATCTGTGGAAACAAATTCAAATGCTGGTTTGGAAGCACTTTTGACCGGTTATAGAATATTCTGAGATCCTCAGCATTTTGTTTTCATCCTGACTGCTGCAGAAAAGTCTTCAGTAATAGAGGAAGATGGTGGTTGATTTGTTTTGGGAATCTACCTTTTGCCTGGATTTTCACAGGGTGGACTTGCAGATGGTGCAGCTGATGCCCTGCTCCTGCTGCACGAGAGGCCTTGGAGTCGGCTGCCAGCCACCCCCCCCCCTCCAGAGCCCCTGCTGCTTCAGTTAACCAGTTGCATTGGGGGGAATTAAAAAAAAAAAAAGTGGGTTTCCTCCCTGTCAAAACGCTGTCTGATGTGTTTGGCCACTATGTTCTGTCCTGCTCCAGTGTCAAGCCAGTCCTGCTGTCTCTCGGCAAACAGGACAGTCACAAATGCAGACTTTCTCCTTCAGCTGAGGACAGCTTTTGCAAATGCTTCCATGGCTTGACCTGTTCCATGAGAGACGGCAAATGCCCCTGCTTAACGCAGTGCAAGCAAGTGGTGTAATTTACTGATCAGTGTTCTTTTAAATGCATCTGTTACAAGCCATTGCTGTACATTAAGGATACCATCATCAGTTTAATAACAGAGGTGGGGACCCATGTATAATTTCAGCTATAGAAGGAGGGTGAGGACAGATGGGAATTTTCCAGACAGCCCTTCTAAATCTTCAGCTCAGGTTCGTTACACAGAAGTAGATCTGCAGAGGGAGGGCAGTCTGAACATGGGGTGTTATCACAGGACAGACAGAGTCACTCAGGTGCTGTAGGAGGTAACAAATCTCCTGCTGTGATTCTGTTCTTTTGCCTCTTCCTGCAGCCCCCTCCCAACCCATGTGCTAAGTTATCACCACCAAGAGCACTGGAAGCACCGAATGGGAGTCTGGGTTTGAAATCTAGATCTATTTTTTTTTTTTCCTCCCCTCTTCCTAAAGCCTGATCCTCCACCAAATATTATAGATCGCACTGGCTTCAGAGATTCAAGGCTGCGGATCGCTTTATGTTTTAGAATCATTTTTCTAAATGATGCTTTAGGAGACTCTTTTTGCTTCTGCTCCATTAGTTTAATGCATTAATTTGGCACAGAGGAGGTGGAGCCCATAATATCCTGTTCCTGAGGAAGGAGTGCTGGTTAACACTGTGAGCCACTGTTCCAAGCATGGGCTTATTTACTTTAATTAGAAAGTGCACTTGTTAAGTCCTCAATTAATTAGGTAGAGCAGCACCTATTGAGAGCAGATGAAAAGAGCTACTGTGTGAGAGGAAGCAGGGAGGGGGAGATGCAAAGGATGAAAAGAGGAAGATAATACCAGTGCTGGAACGTAAATGGTGTTAGAGAAGCCGGAAGGAGATCACAGGTACAGCTCTGTTGGACCCTAAATTGTAGTCGCTGTTTGTAAATTGGCTTCAGGTATGGTTGCTGCTGCAGATTTTGTGGGATTATCTGGAGTCAATCTGCAGTTTTAAAGCAGATCATTGACTAGGGCTTTGAGATGGATTTACTCTAAGGTCCTGCTCTATTGCCCTGCATAACTTACCATGTTCTAGAGGCTGTAGGTCAGTCAGGAATATCCTGACTAATCCGTAGTCTTTTGTAGGGCAAAAAACACAGCAGAAGTGCTGTAGTTTGTTTTTGAGAGGAAATAGTTCATTCTGGTTGAAAAGACATTTGAATGTCCGATGCTGTTTCATTTCCCTTTCTCTCTTTTTGCATTTTTCTTTGAATTAATATATCCAAAATTTCAAAGCAAACAAAGTCACAGTCTTGAAAGAAAATTTTCATGTTATGATTCCAGAAACACACTATTAATACCAGATGTTTGAAAAGTCATAAATACGTTTCCCAAAAATAAGGAGACTGAAATGATATGTCATGTGTAGTTGTTTCCTTCTGCCCTCTGAAGGTCTGTAGGACTCATGTCTCAGGTTTGCAGAATGCTTACATGGAGTAGAGGTTTGGGGGCTTTTAAGCAGAGGTTGAGTTTCCTGCACAAGGTTCCAAGAGCTGGGGTTTTAAGCAATATGCCAAGTATCATGAGACTTTTGATAAAATCAGGCAGGGTTGCCAATTTTAAACTTAAACCCATCTCCCATCTAGAGGTTCACTTGAACTTCAGCCCACAACCAGTGGAAGAATTTTGTGGAGCTGGGCTGAGCCTTGGGGCTGACCCTTTGCCTGGCAGCCCCATGTTTGCTACAAAGGTTTGTGGTCATTTCAAACAACGTGGCTAATCAAAAATCCTTCTAGTGGGTGGCTGCAATACTCTCCAAAAAGTTCTGTGTTGACAGATCAATACTCTGGTGCCATAGATGGATAATAGGTTTTCTGTGATCTGCTGTGCATATGAAGCTTTTTTAAACTTCTCCTGAGATGTATATGCAGGAATGTTTCAGAGGCTTCTGATGAAATTTTATGCTCTAGTGATGACTACGTAGCAATTTCCAGGGAATTGTAATAGCATAATAAGCCAGTCTTCTCAGAGGTTGAAGGAATCTTTCCTCAACATTTCTGAGGTTCGCTGTAATTCCCTGTCTTTTCCATGTAGGAGTGCAAGTGCGGTTCCACGGTGGATAAAGGCAGTGTTCGTGGTGGGCAGCAGGAACACTGTGAGCTGTTGTAAGCCTTTTCCCAAAACCCTGGAATATTCCTAACAAATAAATTTGTGTAATGGTACAGGATTAGGTAATGGCAATCTTTGGAGCCTGACTGCTTAATATTCGTTTCACTCATATTCCACTCCGCAGTGCCTCTGAAAGCAGCAGCTTGGTGCAAAGCAGAAGCTTTTGGCAACTGAGCCAGTGAAACGATTGCCATGAAAAAATGATCATTTGAGGGAGAGGAATGGGGTTGGTTTGTGTTAAGATACAAGGTTAATATGTATTTTTGGAGATGTGCTTTCTGAGTATAACAGGGACTTGCTGTGTTATTTCTGCTGCTACTCTAATTTCTTTTTTGGCTTTGCAAATGTTAAAACAAAATCTGAACACTCAGATCTGAAGAGTCCCTGCAGCATCTGTCTGCTTCCCGGCTCAGCCCAGCTGCGTTCACTCTTTTTGCTTTTTACACCCATGTGCTCTTGATGCTGCAGCCCCTGAAATACTGTGCTCCCTTTTATTGACTCTTTTCCATCAGTCTCTCCTGAAGCCTTTTCATTCTCTCTCTTACCCCCCCACCTCCAATACAGAGTTCAACCTTAAATAATAATTGTGACTTTAATAACTAACTCATGTATGGCTTCGTAAATCATCCTGGGAGGTTTTGTATGACAGAGACAACTTCTGAACCAGAACGACTGAGGTTTCTGAGGCAGCATAGGCCTTCATATACAAACCTTTCATTAATTTTAATGAGGACCAGAAATCTGTGTGTACATCTCCAAAATTGCTTCAAAATCCTCAACTGTTAATGTGTGAACACTCCTGTCTCCCCTTTCATACCACACCCTCCTGACCTGATGCTGCTTTTCTGGAGAGTAACAGCAAATGTCAAAACAAGGTTTCCTTCCTTTGTGGAAGAGGAACCTGTGATGTGGACTTTTGGAGAGGCTTTGATGCCCCCACCAAATGAGGGAGAGATGCAAACAAACACAATTTCTGGGCATTGCAGCCCAACAGCATTTCTTGGGCTTCAGGCATCAGCTTTGCCTCAGGAATTGGCTCTCAGCCGAAAAGAGAGCAACAGGGAAATGATCTTTCTGCTAATGGAGGTCTAGAGCCTTGTGTGTAAGTAGTAAATATCCCCGCCACAGACATTGCTTCCTAGCTGCAGGCCCACCTGCACTATGGAAAATAACTCTGGAGATGTGTGACTTCAGTACCGGGCAAAGAGTTCTAGATGAATAATTTATATGCTAAAAGTTGTTCGCTTTAGGTCAACCAAAGGTATTTGTGAATCTTGCCCGACTCTGCGTACTTTTCTGCTAGACAAGGAAAAGCTGAAGCAAACCCAGGAGGTTTTCTCCAGCATTTGCTCACCACACAGAGATGATATCTTTTTTCATTCCAATTTTTTTTCTGAAACAAATTCTAAAATTGATCAGAAAGTTTTGGGGGCTTGATGGGACCCAGAGTACTGTCTGTTCTCAGCACCAGCATTGGCTACAAGAACAGCCTGGCTGTGCTGTAGACCTGGTGCAAACCGCTGGAAATATTTTCTATTGGCATCTCCACATTTCTGAAGGGGAAGCAGTTTTTCAGCTTTACGTTAATTTGATGTGACTAAGACAGTTTTACTTGAACAAATGGTTATGGAAAGCAGACATCCTATACGATGGCAGAACTGACTGGTATGGTCTTGAAACTAGTTTCCCAAAACTTCTCGTTGCACCTTTGGCGTCAAAGCAATGAAGCCTGGCAAGGTTCTAAAACCATGTGCACACGCGATAGCTTTGGCAATGAGAGGCAGAGACCTAACTGCATTTTAAACTCTGCATTCAATAGAGCTAATCTTTGTAAGTTACTCTTAAAGCAACTCTAACTTTTCCAGCAATGACTTAAAGGAAGCCTGTTTGGTTTATACCGAATGAATTATACAAGCAATCTAAAATTCCCTGACAGTGTTTCTCTGATTTGTCTGTGCCAAGGGATTCAAATAGCAGGGGAATATTTGGGGGATTTTAGAGTGGCTTTATATTTCTGGTGCCACCATGGAAAGAGTTGCCTTCACTGAAGTACCAAAGCTAGACCACTAGACTCGTGTAATTGGTCACAGCTGAATTCAGCTTGGACTTCAAATCTCCAATGCTGAGTTTGCACGCTGTGCAGGGTTTTCAGAGACAAAATATCCATTCATATTTTCTAAGATGAAGGAACTGCCATGTCTTCCCAAAATGATAATAAGCAGATTGAGAGGCTTTGCTCAGCTTTCATATACCAGGCTGGGTTAAGGAGATGGTAAAATGAGCCTGTGTAGATTGGGCTATAGATTGTAGGGAGTGAAGCCTCACAAAGGTTATCTTGTTCTTTCTGCTTATTTTCAAAGGCCAGAGGCAATATCTGAAGATGTACTGCTCTAAAGACATTTTCATCTAAAGCTAGAAAATTAGACCCATTGAGGTATTGATTGAGGCTCAGTACTGAAGTGCCTGTTGTTGGATTTAGAGGCACAGTGTGACTCTGCCCCTTTCTGTCGTGATACTCAAAGAAGAGCAAATGAGGAGTGCTAGTACTGGCCCATCTGTAGCAGAAATATCAGAATAGAGACAAATAGCCCCAGGCAATGAGCTGCCAAGTAGTGGAAACAGAAAAATTCATCTTTAGTTGTTCCAAAATGCTGGAGACCTTGAGCGATGCTGCTGGGAGGAAGGCAGGCATTCGGCTCAGCCTTCGTGCAGCCCGGCGACAGGCTGAGCGGCCCATCAATCGTGTTACAGCTGGGTGCTCGGCTTTCCTTCTAAGAGAGAGACGATAGGTGAAAACCAAGCACACGGATGAGTTTAGGAAGGGAAGGTGAAATTTGGGAAATACACGCAAGCAGGGGCATTTGGCAGGCTGTCGTCTTGGTGCGAGAGCTGCCTCATGGTGTCACTTCCCTTCTGCGCTACCTCAGGAGCAGTGGTTTGTGCCTGGAAACACGTGGGTTGCTTCTCGTGGGTGCGATTGTCGGTGGGGGCATTAAGCGGGAGGAATTAGCTAACCCACTGGCAGGTGTGGCTATGGCCATGGCCTTGGGCAGAGCGGACGGCAGGGGAACGTGGTGGTGGCGCTGGGGGAGCTGAGGTGCTCTGCAGTGGGAGGCTGCCTGCAGGTGCCACTTCCACCGGCAGCTCCCACCGCACTCATCCCACGAGGCGAGACCTCAGCCCAGTGCCTGCTAGCACCGCTTCCAACATGACTGATCTTCAGAAAAACAAGGTCCCGTGCTGGCTGTGAATGCTGTTGGGCCTCGCTGGAGTAGCTGGGCGTTGTGCTGGGCTGGGTGCGTGCGGTGAAGCCTGGTTTGGAGACCTGTGCCACCACCACCAACGGGACCAGCCCGGGGAAGCTCTGAGCACTGAGGTGCGGGGCTGGGGAGCTGCCGCTTGTACTCCGGCCCTCGGGCTGCCTGGGGACACTCTGCCAAAACCAACATCTGAGGATATTCAAATTCTCATTTCACAGACTGTGTGAAGGGGAAGGTTTTGGTCTGTCTAATGGCAGAGCTTGGCTGAGGTGCTCGGTCAAGGCAGGCCTGGTGGCTCTCCACTTGCCAGGACCGTGGCAGAGGCTGGTGGCCAGGTGAGGTGGGCATCTGCTTGTCCAGGTGGGTTCCGTGGCAGCTGAGATGGCCAGCGTTACCCCACAGGGCTGGGGAGCGGACCGTGGGCTGTCCCCCCACTCCCCTTCCTGCAGTCCCCAGCCCAAGGGCAGTGGCGTTGAGGTGGGTGTGGAAAGCAGAAGAAGACGAGGAGGACATGTCTGTGGATGGGAACACGCAGGGCTGCGTGAACAGGGCAGCGCCGGCACCAGCAGCCTGGCGCCTTGCCCCGATCCAGCGGTGAGCAGGCGAGGGGAGCGCAGGGACTCCCGTGAGGTCTCGGGAGGTGCCCACCTCCCCCTGAACTCATGGCGAGCTGAGCACAGGAGCGCTCTCCAAAACCTCTTTTGCTTCAGCTTGAGAATGGGAGCACCATGCTTTGAGGGGAAAAACTTCTTTAAAAAAAAAAAAAAAAATACGTGATGTTGTGGGCCAGTGGGATTTGCACCGTGCTGTGATCCATCGCGCAGCCTGGCAGGGTCTTTCCTGCGTGCAGCAGCCTCCCTGGCCCCGACACGTGCCGAGGGAAGTCCATGGCAGCTGCTCTGCCGCATCTGGCAGCAGGGCAAAAGGCCTCGGGTTTTGCTCTCCGGGAAGCACTGGTGGGTTAGCTGGGGGTCTCAAAGAAGCACCCATTGGTTTGTGTTGGGCCATGTTGGTCTCCATCGGTTGTGCTTAATTACTCAGCAAGTCACAAGGGGGCACCCATGGCTAAAGCTCTAATTATTATTTAAGGGCTGAGAGCCTTTCTGTCCCGCAGGGTTTCCTCTCGCCCCCCACAAGGCTGGGTCTGCCGCTTTCTTGGGGGTGGCTGCAGTTGGGAGGAAAAGCAGAGGGCTTGGAAATTGCGTCTTGGCAAGGGGAGAAAATTTCCAGTTCCTTTTTGTACAGAACAGAGGAGGAATCCTAAGACAATTCGCTATTTCTGGGGGCTTAAATAAAGTCTGCTAAAGTCATGAAATACAAAGGTAGGAGCATTAAAACAATTCTTTTAGGCATTTTTCATTTATTTCTTTCCTTTTGCCAGACAATGTCTGAATCCTTTTTAGTTCATGACAAGTTCAGCACCAACTGCTACACTAACAAGAGACAGTCCTTCATAAACAGAGACAGGTTCATATTTTTGCAATTTAAGGATGGAATTAGATTTCTGGGATAAGAAGGAAGCTTTGTAGTGATTTTTTTCTTCTTGTGATGTTTATGTAGCAACCTGGAATTTTATAGAGTTTTCACAGTTGCATAAGGACTTCAAAATACCCAGAAGTAAGCAGGTACTTCACTGTGAATTGAGTTACTATCTTAACTTCTATTTTTATTTTCAAAATTGGTAATTAGCTATCAAAATTGCCAAAAATCTTTATTCCCTTGTGTCCTTCAATAAGAAATATGGTGTTCTGTATTTCTAAAATGGAAAGTTGCGTAGAGATCCTGGTTGTCTTTCCCCACCTTCTCCCCTTTCTTCTCTCTGGATGGTGCTGCTTCCACCCCTGCATTAGTGTGTCTTTCCAGCAATGTTACACACACCTACGTGTCGTTACAACGGCAGCTTTAGAAACTCCATATACAAAAGATGAATTGCATTGGCGAGCAATGCTGACAGCACTAGTAGTTCTTTCCTCCTCTGCTCCAAGAATGGAAAGAGCTTTTTCCGCTTGGATCAGGAAAAGCCTGACCAAGCAGATAGGCTCTGCAGCGTACCCCAGGGTCACGGAGCAGGAGGCAGCGACAGGAGCCTTGCAGTGGGGGTTTCCATGCAGGGAGTCTCCCCCCTCCTCTTCCTCCCAGGCACAGACAGCTACAGACTGCTGCTCTCGCACTGCTGCTGACGGGCGTCTGCACAGCAAGGTAAAGGAGCCTGGAGAAAGTATTACGGGGGGAAGAAATTCTGGTACTTGCCAGCGAGAACTTTGCTAGTTGTAGAGGTTGGGTGCCTGGAGACTCCTGTAACCCCACAACCCCACCTCTCTGCTTTCTCATGATTGTTCTCACCTGGCATACAAGAAGCCCAGCAAAAGCAGAGGTTCCTAATTGCCCTTTTTTTAAAGCAGAGCAGTCTAATTCCTGCTGAGTGAGCAGAAACTCTCATTAATTTGGAACAGGGAGGGAGGAATGTGTAATGGGCAAGGAAGCATGGATGAACTCCACGCTTGTCTCTACAGTAAATGAACCTGCGGTGAAGCCAAAAGCCCTGTCACAAGCTCTGGAGGAAGGTGCATTTAGTATCTGTAGCTTTATGGCATGCTTGCTGTCCACAGCACCAGAGCTTCTCCCTCTCATGTCCACAACAGCTTTGATTTTTGTGGTGGTGGAATGATTCTAGCTTTACACTTTAGTGCCTTTTTTTGTTGTTGGTGGTGGTGTTCTTTAAATATTTTGGCTACTGTGAATAAGGTTTTCTCTGGGAGAGTGGGTCAAAGCTAGAACTATCAGCTTCTATCAGACACTTTCCAAAAATAAATTGGCAAATTCGTGGTAACTCATTATCTTCGGCACATGACTGATGTATCTAAAGCCCGCTGGACTTGCATGCATACAGCCTAATGATGTTAAAACAGGGAATAGTCACTGTGATATGATACTCGAGTGGCCTGAGAAAGTTGTAATGTGTGTTTCTTTCAGCTCAGTGCACTAAAAAGAAAATGTGCTGGTCAGGGCTTGCTCAGCTTGTCCATGTCTTAGGTTGTTTCTAAGTTTGCTTTGTCAATAAGTAAAGGAAGTGAGGTAGGATATTATATTTGTGGCTTATGTGATCTGGGGTTATTGTCCCCTCGGGGCTCTCTTTCCACCTTTTCTTAAAAATTTCAGCTGTGGAGTCTTCAGTGCTGGGAATGTTTCTTTGCACTTGTCCAGCCCAAGCACAAAGAGGGCCCCAGCTGGGCTCCTGGAGTTTCTATAACTTGTCAAATAATAGGAGGAGGTTGGACATGACCAGGCTTCTTTTGGTACAATATAGTGGGGATACGCTTTGCAGTATGCACACCCAAATCCTAAGGAAACTAATAACTTCTCCTGATGTGTATGGTATAAGAGGATGTTAAAATATGTGTATGCCTATTGCAGTTCAAAGGATGTGAGGAAAAGGGGTGTATAATAGAAAAAGAGTTAACACAAGGGTGCAGAAGAGAGGATGAGGCATGTGTTAAAGCAACCATGCAAGTCCTGCAAGAAGGTGTAAGTTCTATTTTGAGCCTCCCAAATCCATTGTGAATGTCTCTTGACATCTGGTGTGATCTCTGAACTCCAGTAAATCCTCGTCAGTGCTTGTTCTGGGATGCTCTAATGGGGAAGAAACTTGCAGATCCTGCAACTGCCAAGGCCTTGTACTGAGGAAACACCTGGGTTGCATCAGGCTGAAATGCAGAAAGTGAGACCAGCTGATATTCTGAGGTGAAGCCCTGGATCTGGCTAGAGCTGACAGATAGCTTCTTCAGAGCATGCTCTGATGTCCCAGTACCGAAGAGTGTGTAATGCAGTTAGTTTTACCTTCACGCTGTGTTTGGCGAGGAGCAGGCAGCCCGGGAGGAGCAGCGCATCCAGCATGTGAGGTCCTGTGGCAGCACCACGGGCTGGCAGTCGAAAGTACAGAATGTGGAAAATTGAGCTGGATTTGCTGCTGGATTTGTGTGAAAGTCTCTTTCGTTCCAGAGCCTGTGTTTGTCTGGTGGCTAAAGAGAGGGCAGAAAGCCAGGAGGGAGCAGGGACCTCCCAAACCCAGCCAAGGCATTTCTCAGAGCAGCTGTCATCTTCACACCATCCCAGTTAAAACAGGGGGAGCATCCAGTTGTTTGCGGGGTAACTTGTAATGAGGGGAGAGAGCCGCACCTTGGCAATAATCTCGATAATGACAGTCATCTTAGCATGTTGCTTCTTTTTTTCCTTTTGGAAAACCACAAGAATTAGTCAGATTAGATTATGTTGTTAGGACACCAAGCTTCTGTGCCGATTGCATGTAAGAGAAAAACAAGGACTCTCAAATCATAACTATTAAAATGTTGCTCGGTGTTACAAACAGAAGAAAAAAATACGTAATGAATAGGAAAAGATGAGGGAAGTGTTCGGATATCAAACATATTTTGGGGTGTAGGAAATCCTTATGTATGTGTAGAACAGTTTCTGGTTGGTGCTGGGTGCAGATGTGGAGTGCTTCTGGAAAATGAAGCTATCGAACCAATGGGGTTTGTTCTGGGATCACAAGTGGGTTACAAAAGTGGAAGCACCTTGAACCAGTCATTTTCAAAATCTTTGGTGTGTTAACCTCCGTCTGTGTTTACAGACTGAGATTAAGAGCTTTATTTCCGTTATGTTAACGAAAGCTGGTTTTTAAGAGCCTTACAAGTAACAAAAGACCCAAAAGCCCTTTGTCAAAATGCAGGTCTGTGTCCAACGTGACTGGGCTGTTGCTCTCCTTTTCCCCTCCTGGCTTTCATCCCAATGTAAAATGCTGGTTTAGTTCTCCAACCCCTTGCACCCAATTTTTCTTTCTCATTCTCCTTGATATTTTAAAAGCAAGTTGGGTAGGACATTAATGTGTTCCACCCCCCTAGTTTATGTAAAGCCCATCTTGCTCACATTTCAGTCAAGCTTAGAAAAAAACTCTCCCCTTTGGAACAAGATCGTGACGTACTAACCTCAGGGGTTTCAGCTGAGATTTGCTTGTTTGACTTTTCCTCAGATTCAGTGACCTGGCTCCTCTGTACTCCCTCCCTGACACAAGGAGAGTGAAGGATTCTCGAAAGAGAAATCTTTGAAACTTACCTGGTTTTCAAAGGGTCCCTCCCAAACTGTTTGCATTGGCTTCTCCTTGTTTCTTAACTTCCCTTGCTCCTTGTGGGTTCACTCTGAAAAAAGGACTGTGTAAATACAAAATAATAATATAAATTTAAAAGAAAGAGTCTTTTTTTTTTTTTTTTTTTCAGTTGAGCTGGAAGGATTAATGGCAAATTCTCATAGAGTAGGCACTGTAACAGCTATGGTTACTGAGCAACAAGCCCTGAGCTGGTGAGGCACCTTTTAGCTGGACACTGTAAAAGGCTCATCCAAATTCATCCTCTATGTAGTGCCACAGGGCAGCCTATTGTACTCTAGAAACATAAAAGCATTCAGAAACCTAACTTTAAGAATTATTCCCAAACTCCCAGGCTTTGTAACTTGAAGCATTAAACCATTCTTGTAAAATCTTGTTTGAGAAAGGTGTTCAAGCTAGTGGGCACAGCAAGGGTTGGGAAAGCGTACTAAAAAAAAAAAACCCGAATCAAAGGCCGGTTCTCAGGGCTGGCTTTATGTCCCAGAACAGGAGCAGATGGCCTCGGGATACAGGTTACTGGCTGAGCAGGGGCTCTGTGTGCTTCTGCCAGCAGCAAGGCATGGGTGAGGTGCAGGCAGGACACGCTCCACCAGGCCGTCCTGCCGAGGCCAGCTTGGACGGGGCTCTGAGCAACCTGATCCGGTTGAAGATGTCTCTTCTCATGGCAGGAGGGTCGGACTAGATGGTCTTGCCAGGTCACTTCCAACCCAAACCAGTCTGTGATTCTGTGCAGGTACCAGGGAGGCTTCCCTGAGCCTCCCAGCTGCTCTTTCTGCTGGGAGTCAGGAAGGTTTCTGCTGGTGTCTATTGGGCAGATACTTGGCAATGTCAACATCCAGATGGCCTAAGGTCACGCTCACAATGTCATAATAAAGATGATAGATGTGAGGCTGGTTTTCGTTGCCTTCTGGCTTACACTTTTGTTTAGTAGTCGTCTTTTCAAATCTAACTTTTTCATTCTTCCTTCTAGAAATACAAATTGCTACCAACACATTTTGTTTGTTCTCTTTGAATGAGAAAAGAATACTCACAGTCCCAGGGCCTTAGGAAGCGTCTACTATTGCACACTTCTATAGAGTTAGTAGCAGAGCACTTCTGATTCTTAACACCTGCCCTGCAACCACCGCTCCCTATTTGAGAAGATGCAAGGACTAAACCAAACCATGACACTTTGCATGAGCATCCCCCGTAGGCTGCTGCCCAAAGCACTGCACGCTGTGGCTCTGCTGGCTTCAGCACTTTAGGACAGGTGACACCGCTGGAATTAGCCTTTCTGTTTTGGGTGGCTGCCCAAAGTCTGTCCAATCCCACCCTGAAGTGCTGAGACAGACTTGCAGTCTTCTCACAGATATGTGAAGATAGCCATGCCTGTTTCTCGCCAGATTGCTGAACATCTGGTGATCTTTTTTTGCTAGAGACTCTCTCGGGGACTTGCGGGTACAGATGACCTCTGTTCTTAGCACCTTTGGCACGTCTCTGTTCAACCAGGTGGTTTGCTCCTGACTAGAAACCACAGCAGGCTGGATTTGCCCTCCCAGACTCCTCCTTGCCTTGCTCCTCTGCTTGATGCCTGGGACTCCTGCTGCTTTTGTTCAGACTGCGCTGGGAAATCTTAGATGCTGGCTGACACAGCGAAGGCAACCAAAGCTGGCAAAACTTGTTGCTTGTGGTTTGTGTAGTCCATATTCCACTGCCTGTTGCCAGCAGCATGCTCTCCCTGCGTAGTGTGCCATATTATTTACATTTCTGCTCAGTGTGTTCTTCTCTGGCACAGAGAACAAAAGCATTGTTGGTATGGATGGGTGAGAGTACATAGCTTTGTTATTAAAATTGAGACTTTTCCTGCTTGGACTTTTGCATTGGAAATAGCATCCAGTGATTAATCTCCTCCTGGCTTTGTTCTTTTTATGACCAAGGCATTGGCTCTTGGAGGTCTTCCTGCTTTTTTAGAGGGGCTTTGCAAGGTTGATTAATCTGTAGTAATAGTGGCTGAAGTCACCAGAGTTTCTATAGTGACCAGAAGGAGATAAGAAAGTGCTTGCTAGTGGTAGTTACTGAAGATGATGGATGCCAAAATTGCAAACTGTTTTATAACAGACCAGCCGAGAAAGGGTTCTGTGGCTCCACAGTCAGCTTGGACCTGAACGTCCTCTTTGTTTGGCTGAACAAAAACCAGATAAACAAACCACTAAAGGCAATTAGCTTTGTTTGCTTGCCTTTGTCCCCTCTTCTCCCAAATCATTGTAAAATTAGGAATAACGCCAGTGAATTCTGTAGCTATTCAGTGGACTAAAGCTGGTGCACAGGAGATGAGAACCAAAGAAGTATAATGCTGCTGTTTTCAATAACCAGCCCATTCAGTTTTAGCTTTTATTCCACTTATTTTCTCTGTTCCAGATTTAAGGAGATTTCTTTGATCACTCTTGTAGATGAGAGTACCAAGCAGTGCTGTAGCCACAGATCTAGGTGTTGGTACTGCACTTCTCCTGGGAAGGTGTCTGCTTTATCCAGCACTGGCTGTCTCCTTTCTTTGGAAGTTTTACTGTAGCCTCTGGCTTGTGTCTGGGACTGCAGATGTGCCACCTGTGAACCAAACAGTGAGTCGGCAAGGGGATGTACTGGGCACTGGGCCATGCTGCTAGGTGGCAAATTTTCTGGATGTACATGCCATGAAATTCACTACAGAAAAGGGTGAATTCTGACCTCTCCCTGCTTACAAAAGCTGTTTGTCCACCGTATGCATTGGCTGGGGAACCGCTCCCATCAGAGCTTGTCAAGGGAGCACCACTGCATTGAGCAGTTATGGTGTGGAGACCCGCAGGCTGCTGGGAGGGGACCAGTGCTGAAACGGCGTCGGTAACATCCATGCTGTACAGTGCACAAGGCAAAGGAAAGGTCCCTTGATGGAAGAAAGGCAAGTGGTGGGGACTTTCTGGGTGCTGGGAGCAACTAAGCTGTCGTTAAGCCCACCTGAACTTGCTTTCCCCCCAGGCATGATCCTCAAGCCCCATGCAGCCCAAGCCTGTGGTGGAGTGCATCCAGCCCTTGGTCCTTCTGCACGTGGTCTCTAACGGCCCCACGGGAGAGGTGCTGGATGCGGGTGTGAAAGGCTGTTTCTGCAGTCAGCTGTTTACTTCTACAGCTCCCAAAAGCTTCGCTGTGGGTTTTTGCATGAATACACTCGCTCCAGTCTAAATGAGGGCTTTGTGGTCCAGCCTGTTGTTATTTGTGAAGGGCGCTGGAAGCTGCTGCGCAGATGTGGCTACGTGACTGCAGTGGCAGGTGGCAGGCATGCAGGGCCCTGGGGCAAATGCAGCCCAGGTTGAGCAGCCTGCTCCATCCCTTCAGAAAACATCTTGTGAGTTCTGGGGACTTCTTGTGCTGATGAAACGAAAATGAAAGAGGGTGTTTGGGTGGTTTCTGGTAGCTCCATGCTTTGACTCCCCGCTCCGTGCTTTGACTCCTCAGCTCTGTATCAGTCTTTGCCTGTGACAATGACCAATTCCTTGCTGCTGCTTCCGCCTCGCCTCTCTGCTTACTCGGGCTCCTCCCTGCCTTTCCCAGGCTGTTGCAAGGTCATGCTCACAGTTTGTGGAGCTCTGCGTGAGCAGTGCAGCAGGACAGGCGATAAATCACCGATAGCTGTGGGGCTGCTGGACCCCGTTAGCAGCGTGCTCAGCCGGGGACATGTGGCAATGCTCTGAGTCCGGGATCCCTCCAGAGGGGCTGATGCTCAGGAGCCTCCTTGGGCTCCCTGGGAACGCCCCAGCCTGTGCTTCACCTTCTCTAACCCTTTTAGCATCGCTTTAGACATACAGTCTTTGATGTGACTGCAGCTGTTGGCGGCATGGAGTCTACCCGGAGGGCGGCGAGCTGCCCACAAGCACCATTCCTTCAGGATCTGCCAGCACAGCCGGAGAGCAAACAGGGTTGGGCTGGGGCAGACCAGTCCAGACGTTTGCGAATTCCCAGGAGTTTCGCACCTCTATCTGCAAAGCTTTCCTGCAGCTGAAGGCTGCTGCCCTCCAACATGGCTGTCACGGTACCCAAGGAGGACGGGGAGCAGCACGGATGCGCGGTCGCTAAGGGTGCATAACATGGGTGTTGAATCTTGCAGCAGAGACGGGAGCCCTTTCAGGCCTGCTCTGGGAGAAAGACATCTGGAAGGGGTAACTTATGGAACCCTACTCTATGGGGGATAAAATCCAACTCAAACAAACCAGGTCAATGCTGCTGGTGGGACAACAGCAACAACTGTCCCCACCCGGGTCCCCTCGAGGTTGGGACAGGAGGTGAGCAAGGCTGGGCTTCATGCCCCGCTGCGTTAATGCCCTGTCCCTAGCTGAGGCTGTTTGATGTCAGTTTGCTACCTTCACTTTGTGTGATTATTCCTGGCCCAGGGAAGATTAAGCTTTCAGTGGGTGTTTGGTATGTCAATAACTATAATTAAGCTTTTGTGGTTCCCTCGCAAACTCTGCAATCTATAATTTGCAGTATAGTCCCCTCCTAGTATTGCTAAGGGGAGAGGGTAGTCTTTGTTGGACTAAGAAAAAATAAAATTTAAAAATCAAACCTAGAAAATAAAGTGCTGATCAGTGCCATTTTACAAATATTTTAACTCAATGTTATTTCCCCTTTAAAAGAGGAGGAAAACAGAAAGCTTGGCATTTCTTGCTGTCTTCCAACTACTTTGGGGAAAGTTTTACCCCGAAACTAGTTTGTTCCTGTTGTTTAATAATGGCATGTCAGCAAAAAGAGGGGAAAAAAAAAAACCAGATGAGAATGAAGAGGTGAAGAGTACAGAGAAACTTGATTTGCCCCACAAGGTCCCTTTGCTGAGCACGTACGTAGGACAGGCGTGTGTTTTGCAATACCTACCAATGCCATGGTGGCGAGGGGAGGCTCTGTGGATGTGGAAAGATTTCTGGGTTCTCCTTGCTCTGCTGCTCACTGTGATCGGGATGGGACGAGTTACTAACGGTCTGATTCTATCTTCTGAAGTCAGGGTGGTAAGTGCAGCTCCCAGAGGCTGCTGCGAATGCCTGAGCATTCAGACATCTCTTTCAGCATTGCACCTTCATGTGTCTGAGGCTTTCTGTCTATCCAGCTGGTGAATTAGGGAAAGCTGCATGGGTGGGTGGTGAGTTAGGGATCACGTTAATAATTGCAAAGTGCTTTTACTATGCTACGATGAAAGGCACGTCAGAGGCATCAAAGTGTTTCTTGTACTAATGACCTGTTCATCATGCGTTTGATGGGGATGGCTGGTTTGGGTGTTCTGTGTGTGTTATTTCGAGGAAGACAAAGGTGAGAGCCACGTTACCCACATCAGTTAATGACTCAAGCTGCATTAGCCATTTGGCAGTGAGGCTGTCAGGTGCACTACGTCAGCGTTACGGAGAAAATATGGTACCTGCTCCCTGCCTGGGGCGCACCCACTGCAGAGCATATTAACAGAGCATTGTTGCTTATTCAAGACTTTGAAGATGTAAAATATTAAATAGTCTCATTTATTCCATTCTGCTGATTAATGCAATTCTTGCAGTGAGTTTTGGTCTGACTTGTGTGCTAAATATGGGATTTGATGCAAAAAGCCACAATCAGAGCTGTTTGGAGAAGAGCAGCTCAGGATACACTGAGCAATGGAATGAGATTAAAAGTTGCCCTTTTTAATCTAAACAAGAAATAGTTTAATGTTAGCTCATAATAAAGAAGTGTCAGAGAGAAACAACACAAGAGAAGAAAGGCAGGTGCTCAGCCTGGCTATGAAGCGAGATGACACTGATAAAGCACAAATTTAATTTACATGTGAAGCAAATGTTGAAGCATGGCGGGTTTGCCAGTGGAAAAGTTTGCTGATGACACACAAATGAGATGTTCCATATGAAGAGGGATTTTACTGTTTTCTGAGATGTTGGAGAGTAAACAGTGTTTCTTCCTTGGTTTTTGGAGTGTAGAACTTGACCCTGAACTAACCCTCGTCAGTGACAAGGCGGCTCTTCAACCCCACAGACTTTGGGGGAAATGGGAAGCAGGCTTGAAAATGTCTTGATTAGGTCTTTACAATGGCTCCTCTATAGCGATGCCACTGGATATTGCAAATAAGGACTTATGCCCTTGGATACCTTTCTGAAGTATGTGAGGGCCAAATTCTCTATGCTACTCCACAAATACAAATTTCAGCTGAATGCACAGAAATTCATTGCAGTTCTATTGCTGCAACTGTGAGCAGTGGAAATGCAGGATTTTTACTAACATTCACTGCTTTTTTTTATTCTTCTGAAATTATGGAGAGGTTGCTATTGAGTGTTGGCAGTATTTATGTATTTATTTCTGTTGCAAGTATATACAAATCTGCTCCCAGGTCTCTACATGGTGAACAGGGTATGCCCAGCTGCAGTCAGGGGCACTCTGTCAGTTCATATCGAGAGCAGTTCTGGCAGTTTAAACCCTCCTAAACCACGTTAGGAAGGCTGAGATGCTGCCTGCTATAGAGTAGTTAGTCCAGGAAGCAATTTTCTGGCAGCTTAAGTGAAATGCATCCCAATGACTCTCTCTTCTGTAAAAGCTTAAAGTATCTTGTGCAAAAGGATTTAGAATTCTTTTTTTAAAACAATAGTAATAGGAATAGTGACTTCATGAAGTAGGATTGAACAATAGATATTTTTGATAGGAAAATCCCAGCTAAAATAAAGGTTTCATGTTCCATCCTGATTAACGGTGCAGAGATGCCAACCCTGCTGCACGCGCAATGCTCCGGTTGGCTGCCATGGGTAGCTGACACTCAGAGCTCAGGCAGTGCAGACCTGCGTGGGGTGTGGTCCAGGTGTGTACTTCAGGGGGGTTTGCCTGTGGCAGAGAGAAGCTACATCCAACAGACACATTGGTGGGATAAGAGTCCCTGATGCACTGATCATCGCTATAGTAATGGGATTTATGACTCACATGGAACAAACAAGCCGAAGAGCCTTAATGCAGGTGGAGGGAGAAGACCAGTAAAGCAGTTTGTCACAGAGGCAGAAAATGAATCTGTTAGTGGTAGATCTTTCTGTGGACCAGAAAAGCTGGAGTTAGCTGTAGGTCTATACAAGCAAGAAGTCCTGGTGAAACCAGAGCATGATCTGGAGGCCTGAGAAGTCAATGTGAGTCTTTCTGTTGGCCCTGACAGGCTTTGGACAGGATCTCCACGCTGGGAGAGCTAAACAATGCTGATTAAATTGTTTATACTGCATCTAACTTGCTGGAACGTTAACAGCTTCTTGCTCGGCAAGTCTGGCCCCATCAGGGCTGAGCCAAGTGCATCCTGAGAGGGTGTTTAGTGGGACAGGAGAGGGTCCAGCCCCTGACATACCTGAGCCTTGTGTCCACCAGAGCCAGTGATGAGTCTAGCAGCTCGCAAGGGCTCCTGACCTTTTGGTCCTTAATGGAAGATCCTGCTGTGAAAGCCGCTTTGATGCACTCTGTGCAGTACAATTGCATTTAAATGACAATAAAATTAAAAAAAAAAAAAACACCACCTCCCCAGCTCTGAAATCAAACAAGTAAACAAAGTCCCCTTCCATAAAAACCATTTCAATCACTCCATTTTATTTCCCTCTTCTCTGTGGAGAAGGGGATTTCTTTCACCAGTGGGTGTATAAATATTGACTTGATTTTTTTTTTTTTTTTTTTTTTTTTTTTTTTTTTTTTTTTTTTT
>Ga0065711_1037587_pt1 | contig 19683 bp, 9 predicted proteins | sample Hoacrofraction12_FD_59098 | JGI IMG/M metagenome (GOLD analysis project Ga0065711, IMG submission 59098) | Hoatzin crop microbial communities from Cojedes, Venezuela - Epithelial fraction 12 v2 (version 2) | ecosystem: Host-associated > Birds > Digestive system > Esophagus > Crop | place... | reverse complement strand
AAGTTTTCTGACTCGAAATGGTTTCTTCACCTTAAAATGTTTAATAACCTTGTCAGGAACAAAAAAATTAAAAATAGTTCAACTAAAATTGAAACTGAAAGTAAAAAATATTTAAGTTGTCAGAATAGAAATATTCATGGTTTTGCATACGTGTATCTTTGAACTGAAGTAGTTCTCCAATCTGAACTTAATTTAGCAATGATTTTGCTTCTTCTGAAGCTGAACTCTTCAACAAACTTGCAAAATTTACTGTCACTTTTAGCTGTCTCCCTGAGGCTCTGCTGGGTGTGGGTTAGAACGCATTTTTTCCACTTTTGAAAGAAATCACAAGATACTGATAGTTCTCCATTGTCATCAGTCTGAAAATAAGTAAATATATTGGATGCTTTCTGCCTTTTGTTTTTTATAAGCTGCTATAGCAAGAGCATGCTGATGGTGAATGTGGCTCTTGAGGTTTACAGTAGAGGTTGTGTCATAATCCACATTTCAATTTAAGTTCTACAGGTTCAGTGTCCGGGGTTTTGACTTTAGGAATCTATCTCCAGCTGTCTCATTGCAGGATCTGAACCCCTTTATATAAGGCTAAGATAATTACTTAAATTCTAATAGAAAAAATGAGGTATTGAGGTAGTGAAGCTGCAAATCTACCTACTAGTCTCATATTGTTTGTGTCCCAAATCCCAATCCTTTATCTCAGGGCCTAAACACCCCAACATTTCCTATCCTGCCTGTCCCCTATTACACCCAGAAAGGAGCCCCTCCTTTCCAGCTGCCCTATTTCTCCTCCTCATTCCAGTACCTTCCCACATAAGTTTTCCCATCTCAGACTTCCTACTCACCAGCCCACTTGCAAGCTCTTAAAGCTTCCCTCGCTCTTCAGCACTTCCTTCCCATATTTTTCTCCTGAATTTCCTCCCACTCTAGTCACATCCTTTCCCAGCTTACAGTTTCCACACCTGCTACAGTTATTTGCTTCCTCCTGTTCTTGCTGGCTGCGTGTAGCTGTTGTTCCTGCAGCCTCTCACTAGCAATACTCTCTGCATGGGAACTTCTCTCCTTTTTGCTTGGCTCTTGGAAAGAGCGCTCATTGTCTGCTCTCCTGGGTTTTCAGAAATGCAGGCATATTTGATACTTAGGCAAAACCGAGGAAGTGCTGAAGAGTGAGGGAAGCTTTAAGAGCTTGCAAGTGGGCTGGAAAGGAGGAGCTCCTTTCTGAGTGTAACAGGGGACAGGTAGGATAGGAAATGCTGCGGTGTTTAGGCCCTGAGATAAAGGATTGGGATTTGGGATACAGTTTATTTCCAGCAGCTGTAGAGTAAGGAGTATGTTACGTAGCACAAATTAGGATGTAAAATGTTTTTTAACACCTTTTTACTAAGATGAATTTGTTAGTAGGGTGGGTGCTGAGAACAAGTCTGATATTTTTGTTCGGGGGTGACAACATGTCTGGCATTTCATATAATAAAATCACAAAGTTATCTTAATAATATGATGGAGGAAGAAATAATGAAACTGAAATGAAGTGTGCAGTCAGTGAAGTCAAATGTACACATACATATGTTTTAAAGGCAAGTGATAAACCCACGGGAAAAGGCATAAGACTGACAAAAACTGAAGCAAAAAAATACTTAGTTGAAAAGTATTAGAATATTCAAAACTGAAGAAATTAAACTACAGATTGTATGCTTTGTCTCAAATTCCAGATGTTTCAATTTCCTTTAGTTTGTTATATATTGACTTTTTTGCAGCATTGATTGGAAACACCCGTTTATGCACTACAATACTTAAATGTTTATAATAAGGAAAATGTACAGAGGTATCTGGATGTATTTGGTATGTTGATGTGGTCCGACCTTTATAAACTTATCTACATGGAATCCACTGGTACGTTACAGATACCATAGACACTAATAAGGCTGATCAAATAATGTCCAATTCACTTCATGGATTTTTGTTGTCTCATTCAGCTGGCTTATATAGCTGATTTGATAGTATTGCATTGATGCCTTATTTCACGGAGGGCATTAGTGGCTGATAGTGTATTTCCTTTATGGTTTTGGGGGTTTTCTGGGTAGCAACTTGTTTCTTATTATTTTATGATGATAAATAAATTGCTAGCCAAAGAGAAATATTGATCATAGACTTACAGTATGTTTATTTCTCTATATTGAGGGGTAGTTATGCCACTTAACTATCTACATTAGGTGTTTGTAGGGCGGTCTCTTTACACTTCTAATGGAGCAGTCTTAATCTCTTAAATTTGTATATTTGTGTTACCTTCCCAACCCTTCACCACCGACTCTTGCTGTTTGTATAGTGTTCAAAGAATGTAAGGCCAACTAATTGCAAATATCAGGCGTTGTGTTTTGAGGACAAGTCCTATATAGTCCTTCTGTTTCATGTGTGTTCTTTGGATTTGAGTCATTGACAGATGTTATATCACAGAACTTGATTCAGCACAAATGGAAGTAACCCCATTTCTCTTGACCACTAACACTGCAGACTCAAAGAACAGCACCTCCTCTTTATGTGGAGGATAGCATGCAGTTATGCATCCTCTGCCTGCTTGTTTAACCCTAAAAGTCATGAAACAAACTCAGTCTTCTTGTAGTGGAGAAATACATTTCTCCATCTTCAGTCATGATCTTTAATCTTTTCACCAACATTTATCAAGAAAGTAGCAGTCTGAATGTTGTTGAGGTTCCCGAAATCTGGTCAATTAACACTAAATACTAGTAGCCAGTATAGGTACTTACGTGAAGTAGCGCTATACAGAAATTTTTCCGAAGCAAACTAATGAACTATTTCAGTTGGAAACACTTGGTAATCTCTTTAATAAGATGTGAAGCCAAATCTTTTTAGAGAATGTAATATATTATTGAGAAGCAAAGAAAACTAGGAAGGGTAATTGGAAATTAATTTTCATTAACTTTCATTACTGCAGTTTTTGCTAAGGTATATTGACACCTATGGTATGTTGATCACATTGATTAGTACATGGATATATTTAGCTGAAGTGATTTTGTAGCAATAGTGGACCATACCTTCACGGCTTTTACAAATTTTATCTCTGGAGCTTGGGTGATATCAAATTGAGATTTTTGCTGAACTGGGAACTTGAATCTCCCAGGAGAATGCTAATCCAGTGATGAACTGAATGCTAAAAGAGTAACTGAGCACAATGTTGTACAGAAAAATGCAGGTGTGCTCAGGTGCAGAAAATCCTTGCTGGTAGAGAGTTACTAGCCAAAAGAGAACTGAATCAGAGTAATTACCATTTTTTTTCTCTCTTTCAGCAGTTAAAATGTAGATCGTATCTATTTGTTGAAGGGAAGACCTACAACATTCTGCAGTCTGGAGAGTTCTTACCTGTCAGGTGGATGGACTGGCAGTGGTTTGATGACCTTTTTACATACAAAGACATCTGAAGACATAGGTGTCTCTTGTACATATGCCCCACTGCCAAACTTCTATTCTTTGAGCTGCCAGCCAGTCACCATTCAAAAGATGAAATTCCTTATCTGTGTAGTTATTTGAGTTTTGCCACCATATGTCACCAGGTGTCGGAGTTCTGGTTCTGAACAATAGCTTCTCTCTGATTGACCTAAACACCTTGCATTTGTGAATGGTAAGGTAAGCCAAATTGCAGCTTCATCTGTCAAAAAATATTCTTTTCATTGCAATTAGCACTTATGGGAGTTGGAATGTAATTAAGTTCCCATAGACATGGTAGCTGATGAGAGCTAAGTTTAGACATCCTACAGGATATGTCTATGAGCTAGCTACATAGATAGTAAACATTAACAAAAATTAGACAGCACTGAAGGTACTGAGAAATGAGGCAGACAAAAGCAGAGCTTTAATAACACACTGAAAATGAACATTATTTGAGAATGTTTTTAGACTTAAACCCTATGGTGGTAGTTCAGTAACATAGCTTTTTATACTTTCTGTGTGGTAAGGCATAGGCAACTAACACTAATATAGACTAATCTGACAAGGCACAAGCAAACTTCAGTCTGAAACTATAAACAAACTACGAGACAAACTAATGAACCGTTCAGCATTTGCTAAATTACTGTCTGTTTCGGACTACTCACTCCCATGTTTTCCAAGTTCTGTGTAGAGAAAGCTTCCAAAACGTTTGCCGTAGTGGTACAGAGATTCAACAGAGAACGAATAATTGAAATTGAAGATTGATGTTAGCATCTATTATTCCCTTCTAAGAGAAGTATTGAGCTCTTTGGGAGTAATTTTCTACTTGTATAAAATTAGCTATTTTATTCTATAATTGGTTATAAATTCTATAATGCATACCCAGTCTTCCCAGTCTTTCTAAAATGATAACTGAAATACCATGATGTCTAAAAAACTTACCAAACAGGGCTAAAAAATACACAATGAGAAAAGATGAAATACGTTATTATGTTATTGTATTTAAGAGGTAGAAGTAGAAAGCAAGGTGGACAACTGGAAGCACTTTTTCTAGATGAAAATATTGATGCATCCAAGGAGGTTGATGGAGGAAAATCAACAAGATTCTAGTCACCAGGTACGAAAAAAATCCAAAACAACAACAAAAATAAACCAGTAGACTATATTTGCTATATCATTAAAGTATTATAAAATCACTTCAGATTGGAATGTCATGACCTGAGAGGGTGGGGAATAGCATTGGTGCTTTCCAGCTAATTTTGTAACAGGTATTGAAAACTGTGGAGGATCAGAGGAAAATACTGATATATTATTACCATATAAAAGGTGACTTCAGCTAAGTGTAAGCAGACTAGGACAGTGTTAGGAAAGAATATAACACATAGGCAAACACTTTTATGCATCACACACTTGTATGTTAGGAACAACTACTGAGAGATTTCAAAAGCAGGAAAGCATTTCTCGTTTAAGCCCCAAATGAAGATACACTAAAGAAAACCCATTCTAAGTGTGGTTGTAGAGTATTCAAATTCAACATTTTCGTAGAAGCAAAAAAGTCCACCTAGTAATGATTCCAATCAAAAATGGATGCTACATCAAAATAAGGATTTTTATAAAAATAAAACTAAAGAATCAGCTAAACCAATTATTTTTTGCAGGTATTCTGCAGACTGTCCAGGGGGATGCCTCAAGTGAATTACTGGGGAGACATTCAGTACAAAGAAAAAGGAGGCAATTAAATTGTCATTGGCAAAGAACGCTGCAGTCACCAAAAATATAAATGGATTCAAACAGTGCCTAGTCAAAATTCATGGGAAAACATGCTAATCAAGGGCTATTAAACAGTCATCTGGATATAGCATCTGTCTCAAAAAAAGAAACATTATTTCTCAGCAGTATCAGTAGAAACAGGAGAAACTGATAATTGATTAGTTGGAAACTACTAAACCTGAATGGCATTTACACAGAAGTTGTACAGCTCATGATATATCCTGAAGAAAATACGTTTCTTTCTCCAGAATGCAAGATCCTCTTTCATTACAGATCTGTTTGTATAGCAGTGTGTGTGGTTAAAGGGTGTTAAGGTCAAACCTGCCTCCTGTAGGCTTCTAGGACACTTAGAAAGCAGATCCAGCTAAATGCTTCTGTCTTCACTCAGCATCTGGGAGCAAGATTCTATTCTTTTTTCCCACCATCACCTCCATACAGACTCGTTTAGTAAAATGGTTCTTTTGTAGAAAAATCAGCAAAAATGAGCACTATTTAGATTGGACTGAAAGTATTGGAAAAGACCAGAGACATTCTGTATCCCTTCTTGCATGCAATCTTAAAAATAAGATTGAGGTACATGAAGCTTCATTTATGAATCTACTTTGCAGGTTAGTATTTCTCAAAATCACTAACTTTGTTATATATATGTAATTTTTTTTGTAAGTATCTTTCAACAATACATAAATATTTTTGCTACTAAATATTTGTTTTAAAGTGTAATGTAAATTACACAGTGAATGTTTATCACTGGTAATAGAACCTTTATACTTTACTAAAACACATTTTGTCCTGTGAATAAGACAAAGAAAATCTAAGCTAATTGACAAGCAAATTACTTCAGGGGATATATAAAACAGTTTCAAGATAGACCTTGTTTTGTTAAATTCTGTTTATTGTTTTAAAGTCAATGTTTCTAAAATATGCAATGTATGCATAACATGCAGACAAGGTTTTGCGGATTACATGTATTTGGAAAGACTTTAAAAGGCCCACAGGCCTGCGCCACCTTCTGTTGACATTTTGTACAATTTACCATGCTGTAAGTCTCTAAATGAAGCAAGAATTTTTCAGATTAATAGGGATACTTCATAAATCTGTTCACATCTGGGGACTTTGCTGCATTCTGAGGCAGCTAAAAAGCTTTGACATAATTTCCAGAGCTCTTGATGTATCTCTCATACGGCTCTTAATCTGAGTCCTGGAAATTCCCCTCTTCTAAGGAAAAGCTATTATTATTTTTAGGCACAAAAATAAATACACCATTTACCTATTAATAAAATATTATCCATATTATTTTTCTCTGTATGGAAATCTCATGCTCTGTTACTACAAACTTTTTATTGCTGATACATGTTTCCTACTGTGTAAGTGTAAATTCCAGTTTGGGGCCAAGTGGTTCAAAGAGCAGGAGCGGAACTTCAATCATCTCCCCATTTCCACTCTGCTACAGGATGTGAATGTTATCTATTTCAGTATTATTTAAGATAATTAAGTAGGAAGGTTCTGCTTAATGTCTGAGCTAGTTTCAAATAACCCTGATAAAAGGAGTTTATCAGACTTGGATAAAAAATCCCACATTTTAGATTTGGTTTTCCTAGGGATTAATTTGAAAAAGAAAAAAACCCAAATCAAAAAACCAAACTAATTTCCTTCCTTTGATGCTAGGCATAAAAACTGAATCAGTATCAGTACTTCCTTAACTCTTAACACTGTTTTAAAATTGTTCTTCACTTGTAGCCTTCATCATTCTGCCAGAACTGATGTTGACAACTGGATAGCTTTGCACTTGTATCACAGAATGTATGTTACTAAGTAATTGGCTATAAAAATAAATTGCTGTTTGTCTTGCAAAAAAGATCAGGTATCAGTGAAGACTGCTGTACCATGTACTGCAGAAACTTTACTTATTTATTGTAGGCATTATACTATGGAGGAACATGAAGTAATAGAAAAGGGATAGCTGTGTGGATCCTTACAATGAGTACTTCCCAGGAACAACTAGAATATAACAACCATTCATTTTGGATAGGTATAAGATGATTTTTATCTAAGTCAGAAAAGAGGAAATTTAATGAATAGAAATTCAAAATGCAGAAGATCTGAGAGGTTATTAGCCATATGAATATGGAGAAAAAAATGACGTTTAAGTATAAAAATGACATTTTCCCATTTTTCTAATACTTCTGACTGCAAAATGTATTTTCCCCAGGATTCTTTTTCCTCATATTGATTTGAATTTAATCTCTCTTCAGTTTTCCAGCAATACAAAGGTTGTGGTAAAAGTACAAAATTTCTTCCCTGACAGGTATTCTGTGATCATTAATTGCATGCCTTTGAAGCAAGTTCCAGTCTGAGAAGCGCATTTGAAGAGTTAACTGCACAAATGCAGGAGGTAATTTTTGTTGTCCTTTTTTTCGGTTGCAAAAATGCCAGAACTTGCTCAGAGAAAAACAACTAGTGTGAATAGGAACAGGAAATGAGAAAGTTTTGTTGCTATAGAAACATTACCTTTTCTTGTAGGTCCTTTTTCTGTAAGTATCATGTGACCACTTTTTTGTTCTGAAACAAGAGAAATTCTCATCTGAGTACATCAAGAATATATCGCAGCATTGGCACTCATTGGTGCAGAAAGTTTCTAGTTACAGAAATGGTAGAGTAAACTTTAAACCTGTTTTGTTCGAATTAGAAAGCTTGTATTCACTTTAAAAAACTTTATCATTTTATGCCAGCCAAAAGAAGTTTTTCATGTGATATACCAAGAATGAGGTTACTTAATTGCAGACATCAGTGGGTTCAGGATCTAAAATCTTGAATCAGTTTGCAAGTCCTTCATAAAGTCCTACTCAGATTCAGAACTAAAATATCAACAGCATTTGTGTTCCTGCCTGGGACTGTTTTTAGAAAAACTACAACATATTCAGTTACTACCACTTTTAGTGTATAATGGAACCAAAGATACCACAGTTGTTGCCTACCTTGAATAAGGACATCTATATACCACTGTAACAAGATTGTAAAGAGCATGTTACCTTTTACTGTATCTATTATTTGCATGCATGGCCACGTTTCCTTATGGAAAAACTGCAGAAATATGACATTTTGTCACTTTTGCGTGAGATGAAGAATGTGATAGAAATATTAATAACATTTTTTTCCTGAAAAGGAGGAAATAAAAAAGTCATCATCTGGATTCAACTAATATAATCAAGTAACTCTATTCTCAGTGGACACAAATGGGTATCATACTATATCATACTATGTCCTAGACTAACCTGTTGCTGAAAAGAAGATCTTTACCAGAAAGTAACAGCGAGTATGTCTCTTTTTTTGTGTGTGGGGTTTTTTTTTTTAATTCCAGAAGTCTGACTTGACTTGTCAGCTCTTAATTCTTTAGCTATGCCCTTTATTCAGATGCTGGTTGCTAAAGGGCACGAGAGCATTAATTAAATAACTCTCACCGGCAAGATTTTAATGTTGCTGTTTATCTTTTGACTTTTGAGAGCAGTGCTGCAAGATTGTTATCAGAAAGACCTAATTTTTTCTGCTAGAAAATACCAGTTTGAAATAGACATTTCCCAGGAGGACGTTCATGGCAGTGAATGTTTGCTTATGAAGTGAAGACCATGATAACCCATGGGTCTATGACCCTACTCTTCCATGGGGAACTGTACTATTCCATGGGAGCCTGTGTGACTCTATTGGCAGTACCACCATTGTGCTGCTTATTGGAAAAATGTGAAAACCACTTTTTAGAGTGTAAAGCAAAGGGCCTTGTATTCTCAGACTTGAAAGTGTATTTTCCTCAGAGTTTCAAAGGACAGATGCTGTGTCTCCTTCTCCACAGTAACTGTGAGCAATGCACCCACCTCTTACCACCATTTCTAGGGTTTGGGGGAACTGTGATAGGCAAGGGGCTGCTAGCTAACAGATAGCAAGTGAAGAAAATGAATGCCCCTAGTTTTTCTGGCTCCTCCTTTTTTCATTCGTTCTTCTTAGTTTTAAAGCGTATTCTCTGTTCTGCTGCAAAATTGGTACAATTTGCAATGATACTGGACAAAATAGCATTTTAGTCTACTCTGCCTATCAGGTCTGCAGGGCTGCTCTGTGAGGGTGACCGAGTTGGGAGACGAGGCCAACCCCAGCTCAGGCTGTGCCCTCACCCGCTGTCCCACAGCTTCTATGCACAGTGGGCAGAGTGGCTGGTGATGGGGCCCACGACAGCCCCCGGCACTGGGAGAGGGTAGACCTGGCCAGTGGTCCTGCCGGGGAAGCAGTGGTAAGGCCTCCTGGTGCCCCCGAGCCGTCTTTCCGTATGTCGTTGGTAAGGAGGGAAAAGCAGACAAGTAGTCTCATTATGGTAGAAAGGGCAGAAAAGCCAAGTGGTAAACAAGGGTTTTGGCTTATGGTGCTCCATGAAGTCACCGCCCAGCTAGCAGTTCTGGCGCTAGTCATCCCTGTGCTGCCATTTAAGCTACCATGCAGACATTTGTCCACTCTGAAACAGTCCTGTTTTAATTCATAACACTAACGAGACATTTATCAACTAGGTAGACAACGTGACCTAATCAAACTTTCAGGCTAGCATGGAAAAGTCAGAGTGGAATTTAATTATTCTAAACATTGCACATGGTATGGGTGTTCTTCCTGAAATAGTGAAAGTTATTTTTCTTCAGGAAATGAAAAGACACTGGTCTCATTCAGACTTCAGCAGCAATGGAACACGGTGTTTAGTGATGAGCACAGAGTTATAACACCTCTTTCCATCTACGGTCTGAACAGAAAAGTAACTATAAATCTTTCCAATATCAAAAAGGAGAGAAAGACAAGGAATTTATCAAGACTACAAAAGAGATGTTACAGTCTCTTTCAGTAATAATCTGTAAGTATGTTGTTTGTCTTTACAGCTGTGAATACTTTATTTAGGTACTCATTTTCTTGAAAAAGGTTTGAATGCTTTTTTCACCATCCACTTCTGTTTAACACTTGCGGACTCCTCAGATAATTCTATGTTCACTGAAAGAGTTTTTACTATGACCTGCATATTATTTTCACTAAACTTATGAAGCTTTGAAAACTAGAAATTTCAATGATGCAATAGGGAAGCAACATTATAGAAGGCGTGCTTCTAGGGAAGTTGCATCAAAACATAAAAAAGGGAAGACCTTAAATAAGTAAAATTGCATAAATAATGGGGTTTTTTGAAAAACCAAGCCCTAAAAAGCCTATCAAGATACCAAAAAATAGGGGCTAAATCAAAATTTCATTAAAAAAATCACTTAAGAAGAAAATTGAAGATAGTTTGGTTAGTTAAGTTCTGAAGGGAAATATTAATACTTTTCAACAGTCAGGAGCGTAGATTTCTATGTATCTATTCATCTGCATTGTAGTAATAATAAGGAATGCTTTAAAATGCAGAAAATGTCCAGGTTTTTCTTTTGTTCTAGGAAAAATTATGTTCATGCATTATGTTAGGAGGATAAACAATGATTACTAGATAATTGAGATTATCTCAATAATAGAGACTCGTGGTTTCTATGACTATTTTCGTTACTATATCCAACACCATAGTATATAATCCCTTGCATATTAAGCAGCTAATGTGGGAATTCAATGTTTACATACAGAATATTCTTCTTTTTTGGCGTTTTACATAAGGAGAAAAATGTATAGAAAGGCTCAGGCTGCCGCTCTAGTTTCAAAGCAAAACGTTATTCACATAAAAAATAGTATGGGTATGACCGTGAAATAAAAACATACAAAAAATACAGTGTTTTCAAGAGAAATAGCCTTCAAGCCCATGTGTAAGAGTGAGATAACTCCAGTATTTCTAGCACCCAAAGGTACAAATTGTCTTTGCTTTCTGCTTACCCTTTTACCCAGTATTTTATACTGCCTAATGGTCATATGAAAATAACTTATATTTATGCCTGGAATTATGGAAGAGATTAGAATGAAACTGTACCCTATATGACAGCTTATTTCAGTAACAAAATTTACTATGCTGAAAAGTTAGAGATCGCATAGGAATGCACATTGCCACTCCCTCAGAGTATTGTTAGAGTCAAGCATTTTATAATGTGTCTGCTTTTGAACAGGCTTTCTTTCTGAGTTTGACAAAGTCTGAAATCTTTTACATGGTTGCCTGTGACTTTGAATTTGCTTCACTCATACTCCCACATCTCAGTTTTGTTATCTAATTTCAGGGAGTGATACGAGACCAAGCCAAGTTGGAAGATTAATGTCTGTCAACTTCATAATCTGATCCAGTTATTTAGAAGACAACTTTATTCTCTTGGACAGAAGTAAGTGGTATACTAGCAATCTATGTTACCAGTTCAGGACAGGCTCTAAAAAGTTTGACTGTGCTAACTTATTTGCAGCTTTCACTGTAAAAGCTGTGCTGTTCCAAATAAAGCAATTGTTGGACTGCGTAGTCCAGCAGCAATTATGACTGCCATAATTGCTGATGTAGCAAGATAATATGGGGTAAAGCCTTAATTGGTGAGTTTCCCTCTTTCTTAAAGACAAGAAATATTTAATTTCAAGAACTACAACGAGTTTTGCATGATATTGTATGTCTTTTGTAGAGCCCTCAGCAAGGGTTTTCATTAACATATTTCATGCCTTGCCATAAAAACAAGTATTATAGGCTCCTTTCAAAAGCAATTCTGAGTCCGCTGCCTATGAACCTGTTCCAAGAGGAGTCGCTTATGATATTTCTTGCTCCCTCCGCATGAGCACTGCTATAGACCCAAATATGCCTGAGTGCAATGTCTTTGAGTCGTACACCCTGATGTGGGCATGATATATTCCCCTGTCTCTCCCTCTCTGCATATGAATGACTGCCATGTTTTTTCTTACTGTTAAAGACACACACTGATGGTGGCTTCTGTGTACCAAAAGTGGTTGGCTCATTAAAAGAGTGAGGGGAAACTCAGTGCACAGTTTGCTCAGTCCAGCAATAGTTTTAACCATGGATGGTTAACCATGGTGCAGTAAAGAAACTTCAACCAAACGTGTGTCCAAAGTGTGAGACTTTTGCTCTGTCTTCCTCTACTTTCCTGGAGCAGAGAAGTTCTGGAAACTTGAGGCAAGACCCTTTTTTCCACTCTTACAACATATTTGCAGAATTGTTAATAGGTGTAATTGTTGAACTGGCTTCATTTATAATGCTGAAAATTGATGCAGGACATTAAGCATGTTTTTAATCCCCAGATGACATTGAGATAATTGTCATAAGCAAGATATTTATGCACAGCTACTAGTGGCTAAAAAGGAAACCAGAAACAAGTTGCTTGTATATTCTGGCAGAAGTGGAATGTCTTTGTATTTTGTGAGTATATGTAGGCTGGTGGCTTGAATTGCTAAAAACATCAGCAGAGTGTAAGCAGACAGTCTTGCATTTGGGGAAATATTTTTATTAGAAGTGCAGTGTGAAATTAGAATAATAGAGGATTTATGACCTTTTGAGTGGGGAACGAAGAAGAAAGTGAAATCAATCAATTACTGTGGTAATCGTGCAATGTAGGAAAGGTGTGGCAATGACAGAAGAGTCAAATGCAGCTACATAAAATTTGGAACATATCTTTTGTATGCAGTATATAACTGTTCTGAATACAGTTAGCAAGTTACAGAAGACGTTTACCCTTAGCAGCATAGCTAACTGAAATCAAGGATCATACATGTTTCAGGAAGACAATTAAACAATGTGTTATTTGATTATTTTATAATGGATTCAGTACTTGCAATATATGATTGCATATGTGCATATTTGATAGAGTCTGTCCATATTTGAAAGTGTCCTAAACTGCAAACGGTGGCTCAAGATGACTTTCATTTTAGATAAGACATATCATAAAGGCACTAGGAGATTGTGAAGTACAGTATATGGGTAGGAAGCAATTTAAATGCCAGAATGGGTCTAGTCTTGACTTTTTAAAGTTTTTGGAGTATAGATGGCATCCTTGGAGGGTTTTTTTTCTTCTGTGCATTGGGAAGGTCTTTGGGATACACCAAGATTCAGACCTATCCTGCAGACTATGTGCTCTAGGACACAGCAGCTCCCCAAGGGCTAATTCTTGCAAATGCTGAAACATAAATCAAGAGGAACCTTTTTGCTATTCCACTGCAAGAACAGATACAATAAAAAAGTTCTAAAATTTGATATTAATAGCATAGTATGACTTTCAGAAGCAAACAAAACCAGGCATCTATAGAGACATTTTTTGTGATATATTTTGCAAGTTGTTTTTTAATCCAGTAGTATTGAACATGGAAAATACGAATAGTTCTATGAAATTAACTGTACACTGTACACATACATATACTTTATACCATATACTATATTACTTCATTGACACTAAGTATAGAAGTAGAGCAGCAAGGTGTGACAAGCATACAGAACACCTATTCCTGGGTTTATTCCCTTGTCTAATATTTTTTCATTTCTGACCCAAGATGTTAAAGATATAAAACCATCACACATATGATAAATAGCACACTATTTGTCTTCCACACAGAGATTATTAAAAAAAAAATTAAAACAAAGAACCATATACCTTAACCAATGTTAGAAAAATCACTCTCTGATACTAAACACTTTGAGAGACATTTAGAAAAAAATGTTAGAACTTTGCTCAGTCATCAAAATTGGATGTTTTTATGACAGTGATACTATGAAGTAATGGCAAAACCTAGGCAGGGTTACATTACAATGTGCTTGTGAATAAAGAGGTTTCTGGCTTCATGCTGACTGTCTCTTTAGGCTGTTTGCCTAATTCTCTCTGACTTTTTAAAGAAAACCCTTTCAATGTAGTTTTCTAATACTCCATGATTTACAGAGCAACCTCTCACCATGATTTACAGAGCAATTTCTCAGAGTAAGAACATTAGGAAATACAGGGCCTCAAGATCCATGATTTTAGGAAAACTTACAAGTCAAGGCTGGATGTTCAGATTCACTTCTTGAAGAATGTTTTGTCCTAGGGCAAACGGTTGAAAGCTCCAGTGGTCCTCTGACCTATTTCCTGAACTGAATATAAACAAAGTCTCAAATATCAGAATTCTGTGGGAAACAATGTACTTTCTTCTGCATGAGTTTTACAACACTGTACATGATAATGAAGAAAAGACGTCAGTAACTGAAGTATTCCACATGACTGAACCTTTAGTTATTAATAGAAGTATTGTATTCCTTTAAGTACAAGTATTCCTTTAGTTCGTATATGGTCTGTTTCATTTGTTTAATTTTTTTCTTAGGCTCTCTCATTTTGTTTGTAAACTATAAACAGAAGAGAGAAGCATGATTCACACGTATTATAGGATGCTTCAGGAGAATTTTGGTCAGATGTGTACATGCCCAGTACTATGTGTCTAAATGTATGTCTAGCTAATCCAAACACAAAGATAAGGTTATACTCAACATACAGCCACTGTGTTTCTTGATCTGGCCAGTTAAAAAATCAGGGAAATATGGTGTTTTCTTCTGGCCACCATGCTGAACAAAAGATTCTCTGGGTTTTGACTCTCTATTGGCTATGTCTCTCGTGACACCAATGGCAAATCCTTTGACGACTTCTAGACTTTGAAATTAATACTGTAATGATTTTCCTACAAAAATTTGAGTTATTATGCTCCTCTATGCGGGGACTCCCTAAACAGCAGCCAGTGATTCATGCTAAGGGCCAGTATGAGTAAACCGCCATCCTTTTCCCTGGGCAACTCTTTTCAGATGTGCCATGGAAGGAGTGGTGTGACGAAGTGCACACTATTACTGCTGCTTCTGGCCTGCCTACTTTCAGGTTACTCTCCTTCAACTGCTCCTCCCTTGAAAGGCTCATTAAAAATGATGTTGTTAGTCATTAGGCTTGTAATGTGACATCTGAGACTAATGCTTGGCACATATGATACTTGAAAGCATTTACACATTTTAAGTATGTGTGCATTCCTTTTTAAAGTTTTTTAATAGCTGTCACTATCAACATTTTGTGACATACAAAAATGTGAAAACCCACTATATTGAATGCACCTGACTTGTTCCTTGTGACGGGTCAAAACCAGCAATGGGAATTGTGTATGAAAGCTTTCTTTTTTCTTCATAAAACAAGCAAATAAACAAAGCTTCTTTCTCTGTGAAAGCTTTTTTTCCATAAATGTTTTTGAAGGGAAGTCATGCTTTTCCTCATATATGCAGGGTACTAGCACCAGTTTGATGTGTCATAAGAGCACATAAACAGAGGATTACATGTTCCTAAAGAGAGATTTCTCTGCCCCTCCACGTATTTCAAACAATCTCAAATATCTTTCCTGCTCATATGCCAGACCTCTGGGCAGCACTTGCAGCTGCCCTGGAGATGGCACTTTCCAGCCTGTAACACTGCTTCACCTACAATATCCTATGGATAACAACATCTGGGCTTGGTCCCTAACCTGAAGGGACTGGTTTTCATAACTGTTCAAAACAAAAGCTGCTACAGTGAAAAAACAGCTTTCTCCAAGTAGCTATTTCCTTTCTCTTATTTTTTTTTTTTTTTTGTTGTTCTTTTTGGGTCTTTTTTACAGGATTAGACATCTTAAAGTATGGCATATTGTTTTTTACATCACTGAGGATGGTGCTTGTTGAGGGAGCTTGCAGTTACACACGGCATCTCAAACATTGTTTCAAAATTTTAGCCATTGTGCTTTGATGAGGCTGAGCTGGAGCACATGCAGTCACCAGTGGCCCCATCCTGCCTCTACCCCTGGGCATAACATGCCTGTCACGGCAATGAGGCTGCAGCCTGGTGATGCTGCCATGCCACAGGACTTCTTTTGGTTGTGCTGCAGCCCCAGTAAAGGCCCTCACCTCTGGACTGGGTCCAGAGCCTGGTCCCAGGCCCTCAGCCACGGGGTGGGTGGGCAGGTGGGTTGCCCAGCCCCATGGTCCTGCCCTGTTGTGGGCTACATAGCCCTGGCCACTGCTGTAGTACTGCAGGACACTGTCAGCCCTCACCATACCTGGACAAGTAAGTATCTTATGGGCGAACCCTTACTGCTAATGCCTGATGACCTGCCATCATTTTATGTCCACCTATTATAGCCAAAATTGTAGTATAAACCTCATAAACAGCAATTTCAGTAGCTGTTTACACGCATGGAGGCAGGAGTAGACGCCATTGCTGTTGTGCTAACAAGTTTTATTAGCTCTGTTATGTGTTTGAGAATGTACAGTGGGATCCTGGAAATGCTCAGCATTCACAATTTGATGTCCCCATTTTAAATTCTTCATGTCAATGTCAACAATTTTCAGTGGCCTCATCCTGCAGCAGTGGAGCAATGTCAGAGCTGAACAATTCCTGTACATTAAAATTCAAGTGGCGTACTAGCATGATAAGAAAAACATTGCCATTACACCATACTTTGCATTTTATTCTAAAAGCTATTTAGACGGGACAGTTCTGGAGTCTGATCTTTAAGCAAGTATATTTTTGGTAGACGTGTTGAAGAATTCTTATAAGTTGTGAATCTGGCTGGAGTTTTATGCTGTATATGGAGGAATTATAGAAGACGTAACAAAGGGTAGGAAGATTATCTTTCAGGAATCAAGCTTTGTATCTTTGCAGGCATCAAAGTGTCAAGGACTGGCCGAAGATGCGATCTATTTGTCTACCAGTGCTCCACATTTCAGAACTCCTTTGTGCCTGGGGACATTAAGCATCGAAAAATGGAGGGCTCGTAGACCTAAAGCATCACATTCCACCCACTTTCTGCTATGAGAGTCTAAGGTGATACCCACAAGTTTACTGCAAAATTTCACCTGATTTTTTTCCGCTGTTTTCACCAAGCATCTTATCAGGAACTCTCAATAGCCATGGCTCATCATTAGGAAACTTTTCTTTGTTCTAATTCACCAGTAGTAGAAGATGGGTGTGCATTTATGGGGAGACACTGAGGTTAAATAGCCCCGGAGAAAAGCAGTTACAGTACGAAAAGGGATGCTAATGCTTCCTTTAACTTAATTGTTCCAATGCCTTTCATGTTTCTGTCTTAAAGTGGTCAGTAATTTAATAGTAACAAGAAAAAAAGGGAACATCAGTCTATAAAATCAAAAGGCCTGTGTAAAGTAGAGTACAGAGAAATTTCCAGACTCCTTGGAACTCATTATGGACTCTATTGTACTTGATTTAATTGAAAGTCATTTAATTATTATGGTGACAATAGTACAGAACTCAATGTAACAAGTAAATATTCTAATGTTTCCAACTCCAGATAAATTTGGATTAAATATTTGTTTCAGGTCTGAGTTTTATTTTAAACAATGGGAAAGAAAACACAATCCAAATTTTTTAATGCCAATTTAAGAATTCAATTTTAAAATATTAATAATATTTATCAGGAAATCATATTAAATTATTTAGTTTTATCATTTCTAATATACCTTCAAAAAGTTGCATTTACATTACTGCAAAATCCTTGTATTCAAATGGAACATTTTTTCAAGATAGATTGTCAAATTCACTGCTCATGATGAATGTAAAACTGAGCTTCTGGATCTGGCTGCTAGGGTGAGAGCTGTAGGAGTTAACTCTGTTGATGGTAATGAGACTGAGCAAGCAGCAGATGCTCACGTGTCTTTACAATCCAAATCTACCAAAAAATTCCTCTCACAGAAAATTTGAGGAATGTCTGGCACCCTGGAGATAGTGACAGACTTGGTATTAGGCATATGCCACCTGCTAGAGCCATTATTAAACAAATCACAGGATTTTACAGCACTATACAAAGTTGCTTACTTGCAGTGAGACTTTTTCCCATTCCAAATTTTATCATCTTCTTTAAAAAATCTTCTTAAACCACAAGTTATGCTAATCTGTTAAAATAATGAATTTATTACAAAAATATTAAATAAATTATTCTAAGAATATTTTATAAGATGCATTATTTACAACCATCCATGTATAGGAACATAATGTTTGCTATGCTGTGATATTTTTCCTGTAAAAGCTCAAATACTATACACCTACTGTTTCACACTTACAACTTCAACATCTGTTTCCTTACAGGTTTTGCAAGGGTCTGCTGCTGTTTTCATGCATTAGCATATCTGATGAGATTCTGAGCCAAAAATCTATTCTGCAAAATATGCAAAGTTCTTCATATGCAAAAGCTGTAAAAGAGTGATTTGTCACTATGAAGAGAAGCGCATTTGAAAGCTGCAGAATGCATATCTGTGGTGCTTTGCATGGTAAAAAAAAAAAAGGCAGATTTTTCATTTAGTCTGAAATTCTGGAATAAGTGGGTACAGAAAAAAAAAAATCACTGTCCAAAATGCTCGGAAATAACTGTGCTCTAGCCACACCACCCAAGTTGCAGAAGGCAAAGGCAGGGACTGGGAGAATGAAGAACCGCCCGCTGTAGGAGAAGACCAGGTTCGAGACTGCCTAAAGAACCTGAAGGTGCACAAGTCCATGGGGCCTGATGAGGTGCATCCGTGGGTCCTGAGGGAACTGGCAGATGAAGTTGCCAAACCACTCTCCATCATATTTGAGAGGTCGTGATGGTCTGGGAGGTCCCCATCAACTGTAGAAGGGGCAACATCACCCCCATTTTTAAAAAGGGAAAAAAGGATGACCTGGGGAACTATAGGCCAGTCAGCCTCACCTCTGTGCCTGGCAAGATGAGGGAACAGATCCTCCTTGAAACCATGCCAAGGCACATGGATAATAAGGAGGTGATTGGGGACAGCCAACATGGCTTCACAAAGGGCAAATTGTGCCTGACCAATTTGGTATCCTTCTATGATGGGGTTACAACTTTGGTGGACAAAGGGCAGGCAACTGACGTCATCTACGTGGACTTGTGCAAGGCATTCGACACTGTCCCGCATGATGTCCTTGTCTCTAAATTGGAAGGACATGGATTTGACAGATGGACCACTCGCTGGATAAGGAACTGGCTCACTGGATAAGGAACTGGCTCGATGGATGCACACAAAGGGTTGCAGTCAATGGCTCGATGTCCAGGTGGAGACCAGTGACAAGTGGTGTGCCTCAGGGGTTGGTACTGGGGCCGGTGCTGTTTAATATCTTTGTCGGCAACAGGGACAGTGGGACGAGTGCACCCTCAGCAAGTTTGCCAATGACACCAAGCTGTGTGGTGTGGCTGACATGCTGGAGGGAAGGGATGCCATCCAGAGGGAGCTTGACAGGCTGGAGAGGGGGGCCTGTGTGAACTGCATGAAGTTCAACGAGGCCAAGTGCAAAGTCCTGCATGTGGGTTGGGGCAATCCCAAACACAAGTACAGGCTGGGCAGAGAGTGGCTTGAGAGCAGCCCTGAGGAGAAGGACTTCGGGGTACAGGTGGATGAGAAGCTCAACATGAGCCAGCAATGTGCGCTGGCAGCCCAGAAAGCCAACCGTATCCTGGGCTGCATCAAGAGAAGCGTGGCCAGCAGGTCGAGGGAGGTGATTCTGCCCCTTTACTCTGCTCTCATGAGACCCC
>Ga0065711_1008296_pt1 | contig 19684 bp, 13 predicted proteins | sample Hoacrofraction12_FD_59098 | JGI IMG/M metagenome (GOLD analysis project Ga0065711, IMG submission 59098) | Hoatzin crop microbial communities from Cojedes, Venezuela - Epithelial fraction 12 v2 (version 2) | ecosystem: Host-associated > Birds > Digestive system > Esophagus > Crop | place... | reverse complement strand
GGTCTTGAATATCTCCAGAGAAGGAGACTCCACAACCTCCCTGGGCAGCCTGTTCCAGTGCTCTGTCACCCTCAGAGGGAAGAAGTTCTTCCTCATGTTCAGATGGAACTTCCTATGCTTCAGTTTGTGCTCGTTGCCCCTTGTCCTGTCGCTGGGCACCACTGAAAAGAGTTTGGCCCCATCCTCCTGACACCCACCCTTGAGATATTTGTAAGCATTTAGAAGGTCCCCTTGCAATATGAACCACAAAGCAAACTTCAATAGGCAAGGCTATTAGTTCTGGTTATAAATAGATGAGACATAACTGTTACATTAAGAGGACAGCTTGAGGGGAATAGTAGCATTATGATGATGACTTTCCTTCCTTCTGCTTTCTTCTACCTTAATCTCTGACCTTCAGGCAACAGCTGGAAGAATCTTGAACTATAAAGTACTGCTGGTCCCCTTTCCTGTGGGTTTTACACGTTTTCTGCAGGCTCTAGTGTTTTTTGGTCAGAACAGTATTTTTGTGCAATGTTACTTGGCCCAGCATTTTCTGCTACTTTGTAGCTAGTAGACGTCTTGGTACTTTAATGGGTTAGCTAGCAATGTCAGCTGCCCTGATCAGACACACTGACGATATCCCATGAACCATCTTCATGGTGGATGCTGTAAGGTGAATAAAGGAGAGGCTTCTGGAACAGCTCCATTTGTCATGCAGGAAGGCTGGCAGGAACTGAGAGACTATTCGGTTTCATTTGGTTTAAAGTCAAAACAAACATTACTAGAGAACCAGAGCAGTCTTGTTGCTCAAGAATTTGCAAAGGAATTTGAGAGTAAATTAATGGGAATGAAGATGAATCAATTTTTATTTTTTTTTAATGGCAGTAAATGCTCTGGTGCACTAAGAGTGAAAACCGAACACCACCTGCACTCTTAGGTTTAGAAAATGCCTTGGTTTTCCCCTCTTCTGGTGACTACTCGATGAGATACAACTGAATTGGACCACACAAAGAAGGCAACTAATGAGTTTAAATACACTAAAGAAGGACACATAGGGTAAGACTTACTGAACTGGTACCAGGAAAGGGGTTAGTGCCTTCCCTTAAGGCTCTGAAGAGACAGGAGGGACGTCAGCGAACCTAATCTACCCAATTGCTTTACTTAGTCCATTCACTTTGAGTCTGTCATGTAGGTGTCAGTTCCACTAGTAGATGTGAAAGAAAAATGGCAGGAGCACAGGGAGGCAGGAATAAAACCTGAAAAAGATACTGTTACTGGAATAAAAAGAATTATGGAATTAACACAAATTACTGATTTTTAAGATGTATTGTAACTTTAGGAATTGACAAATGTATGTCTGGCACTAGCATAATTTCAGGTATTTCTGGTGATTTCAGGTAGTAAGCTCAACAAATGGAGAACTGAACACAGATGACCCAACTGCAGGCCGTTCAAATGCACCCATCACAGCTCCTGCAGAAGTGGAAGTAATGGATGAAACTAAGTATGTCAATCTTTTTATATTCTCTGGATCTTGCATGCTCAGCTATTTCAAAATTATTTTTGTATAGTTATTTAAGAAATATTGTCTAAAATGATCAGCCGCTGGTGAGGGGCAAAAGCTGTAGTGCTATACTTAATTTTAGCAACAAATATTTAAATAGTAGACTTGCTATAGCTTGTGCTTTTTAGACTAAACCTTCAATAATACATCCCTCTATACTAGAGAAGTGCATGCATTCTTGATATTTCAGCTGACTTTGAAATATTTATTTCAAGATAGTGTTCTGACTACCAAAAGTTATGTATGAAAGATGTGAAATTCTTCCTCTGTGTGGTGTTCTGATTCTCTTTTTTCTTTTTATACTCTCTTTCTGTATAGCTGCCAGAAAGTGTTGAACATGTGGTGAGTTCTACAGCACAGGCAGGCAGAAATAGCCCCAGGGGCTTTGTACTTATTTGGTTTAAAACTACTTTCAGAGAACTTTAAAATAACAAGTCCATTTGGAAATCACAAAACATGTTTTAATATTGTGAAAGAATTAACTGTTTTTACAAACAGGCACCGTCAGGAGCTGTTTCGCCTGCTTCAAATCTTGCTTGCTTTTAAGTTGTATAGCCTGCGGTGTACTTTATTTAATCCTTTTTAGTGGGTAGTAGAATATTTTTTTCTTACTTGCTGTCCTGTTTTAGAGGGGAAAACATTATTTTCAGATGTAGCATTCAGCTAGTATTTTAACATCTAGAGAATAACTCACTCATATGAAGACATAATAAATGCTAGCAAATGTTTGAACTTTGCCCATTATCTCTGTAAACATGGTATTTACCAGAGTATTAGTCTTTGACAATCTGCTAACTGATTACTAAAACATAACTTCAAGGTTCCTTAAAGTTACAGTGTAATGAAAGGGGAAAATATTAAGATCTGTTAACATGAGATGGACAAGTAATGTATGTATATTTGAGTTGTAAAGTCAGTCTTGCGAAATAGTACAGAAAAAATATTATTGAAAGCTAAAAGCAGTATAACTTTCAACGTGTTTTCTTTTATCATTGTGCTTGGAATGGGATTTTACAAGGTTATGGATCTAGTTTATCATAAAACAGAGGCACGCAAGTATGAAGGATACATTAGTAGCAGAAAAATCCATGATGTATTCTTTAATAGCAATAAGCTTTGTAGGGCCCGTTTTCCTAACTTCTAGATAAGGGGAAATTTCTTAAAGTACAAGTTTTTCTTCAAGTGGTTGTTCTGCAGGTTATGGTTTTGATATGTAAGATTTATGTGCATGTGTAGTTAAAAACTGTGAATGGGGATACCTGTTGTGTCACACTTGTGCACTAGCTTGGTGTGGGCACTAAGAAGATGAGTTCTTTGTCTGTCATATTTGCAGATGTATTATTACTTTTCTGGCAAGAATTCATGTTTTTTAATATATATTTAAAACAAAAAAAGACCCCAAAAAACAGAGATGTCGATAGGCTGCACATAGAGAAATTTCCTATCCTGTCTCTCTGGATAAATTCAGTGATAACCTTCCTTATTCCGAGTTTATGTACACACAAGAAAATATTAAATTTCTAAAGTTTTAGGTAGTGTTTAGCACAATTAAACCTATGCTTAGTTACCTACAGAAAGTAAGAGAATTCTCAGAAGCCAGGATGCTGCAGTTGCTTTAAAAGTGTAGAAGTTCATTTCCTCTGATATGAATAATTGATGGACAAATACGCTATCCTTGACCTTTTTTGGCCTAGTCTTTATTGGTTTTGTTACAGATAAAATATCTAGTCTCAATATCCTACTCTTTAGATTAATCTTCTTTTTCAATATTAGTTTTCCAGTGGTGTCTATTTAAACTGCAGTTTCCTCATTGACTATTTTTTTGGGTGTAGAAGTTGTTTTATGTTTTGTCAGTACTTAAAGCAATGCACGAGTGCTCCCCCTACCCTCTCCCCAGCATTGTTATCAGTCATCAGTGTATAGTTGTACATGTTTTTCTCAGTAACAATACTTTGGAAGGTTTAGGTAATGTTACGTTTTAGCCAAGCTTAATATCAAAAGGTACAGCAAGACCTTTAAGCATCAATTCATAGGTTTTACCCTGCTGAAGAGTGTAAGGAAATGCAAGTATCAGTATGTTTCATATCTGTAATACAGATGGTTTTGTTTTTAGGGAGACATTGTTTTATCAAAAGACTCTCTCACTTTGTGTATCTTTCATAATCTTTTCTCCATCTGCAAATATGAGCAAAGTTAACCCCTCTTGCTGATACCTTCTCTTTGTAACATTTCTTTGTACTCTGAGTAGACAAACTTGAATATTTTTTAGAAACACTTCATTCTTTGTTCTAGATGTCTTCATAGATTTAGAAGCTTAGCATATCTCTGTTTAAAAGTTTGAAGAAAGGGTGCCCTATCATATGTGAACACAAATATTGTTTAGCTGAATATTAGATCTGCTGTTGCTATTTAAGTAAGAAGCTGTAAAATAGAAAGGATAAGGATTTTTTTCAGTAAGCATTTTATTGTTTTGGGACATTCATCCAACACTTCCATTGTTTGATGTATGTTTATATACTCACGTACAGTATATGTTCTAAATCTTGTGCCTTGTCATCTTCATATTTCTCAGGTGTTGCTGTGCAGCAAGCATGTGAAACTAGCATGACTTAGCAGTGGGTGTTGGGTTTTGGGTTTTTTTTTTTATGGGTCTTTCATTTGTTTTGTTTTAGAAAAGTAGTTTTCAGCCCTATTTCATTTGTTACTTACTGGAGTTGTAAAGCAGGGAGAAAACTAACCAGATCACTGTTCTGCCCTGGCACTTGCAGATCTTCTCATCTACAGATGGTCTTCAGTTACGACTGAGGAATTAGCCTTTCTTTCCTTAACTCTTTTGCTAGCCATCAGAACAGTTGCTTCTATGAAGCATGTGCAATTTGGATAACCAGAAGGCTCTACTGTGGGAGGACAGAGAAGGCCAAACAGGAAAAGATTATATGATATTGTCCTTTTTGCGTCTTGCATTCTTTGTGCCACTTTAAACACCTGTTAATAATCCTGCAGTAAAGTGCTGTCATGTCCTAGGTGACAAATAAATATATGAACACAGTTATCTAAACACAAATAAGAACTGAAGTTGCTGTAGCATGTTGTGCCAAGGGACTACTCAAGTGGCATAGGGAAGGGTAATTAACAGAAAAAAGGTATGATGTTTTAAGTAGGACAAGAAATGTTTATAACAATAATACTGAGTTTGCTACCTTAAATAACATCTCAAAGGTCACTTTAGATTGTACAGGAAAAGTTGTTTCTTGAGTTTCATAAATCCATATTATACTGCCCACTGTAGAAATGTTTTATATATGCAGAGAAACAGGTTAGCGATCATTAAATGCTTTCTTTAAAACGAAAAACCGTTCCTTTCCTAGAATTAGACATTTTCAAAGCATAACTATTCTTATGCATTTTGTATGCATATTGAATAATATGACAAATTTGTGGTTTAATATTAATTAATAATGTCTCTATCTGTAGCTTTAAATATAGCTTCAATCAATGTAATAGATATAAAAGTGATAATGACACCCTCTAGTGATAGTATTCTTAGGAACATGTCTACATTTCCATTATAAATTATACTCTTGAAGAGATGATGCACTGTGGATCTCTAATCTGAGGGTTACATTTCCTTCATAAACTTTATTATCAGGCAATGTTGTCTGACCTGTCTTATTCCCATGTAAATGTGCATATATTTTGATATGACATTTATTTGGCCTTGGAAGGTTTGACAGGTCTAGCACTTTTAGGCTGATAAACATACATTTCAGTAAGTTTCCAAGCCACTCCTGTGGTTTACAATGGTCTATGAAATTTGCTTTCCTTTAACACTTTTTTCATATATTATATATTAATAAGGGTTTATTTTCCCACACCAGTACAGTGCAGTAGTTCTTATAATTAAAAAAAAACCAAAACTGTTAATAGAAGTTATACACTTTGTAATAGTATTATGCAAACTCCAGAAGACTAGGAGATTAAAAAGCAGTGCTTTGTCTTGGTTAAAGGTAGAACTCTTGAATTCCCCATTCTTCCCTGGTTGACAGAGAAGTATCAAACTAAATAGGCTATGGAGAAGGAATAAAGGACAGTATGAGATTTGCAGCAAGGATGGGTTAAAATTTTCTGAGAAGGAAGGCAAGAAAACCTCAGCTGTTCTTGAATTACACAGAGGATCGAAGCAGTCTTAGGAAGTGTGATCTGCTGTTCCTCAAGACATGCTCCATATAAGCAAAATGTAGTTAAACAGAGAAGAGTTAAAATTCTACACTGTTTTTCTAGAATATACATTAACTGTCTACCACACTTTCATCTTCCTTCAGTTACTTATGTAACCTGTGTTCTGTATATACTAAAATTACGAATCAAGACGAAATTTTTCTGTAAGCTTTATTTGAGGCCTCCTAATCTGAAACCAGGTACAAAAGTGATTTACCATCACTGTCCAGGGTAGGTTTTCCTCATGTAGAGGATCATAGGGTGATTCATGTTGAAAGGGAGGGAGCAGTGTAAAATGGCTTGTTTTGATATGAGGATTGTTGTATATACTTATATGGAATATTTGGGAAAAGATTGGAGTGAAAGAAAGATTAAACTAGATTGGACTCCATACATCTACATATAAATTCAAAGCTTAAGTGGTAATCGATGTTAGTGGTTGTAGACAGATGCTAAGGCAAAGGGTTAGGAGTTGTGGGGGAATTTCAGTTGTAGTTGGTGGCTACTAGCCTTCAAAAACAATGAAGTCTCTTTTAGAAGTACTTTGAAGTTAATAAATATGGTATAATGTTTCTTCTAGCTGTAAAAATATTTGTCTGTGTAGTTTCCCCTATGGAGTTTTAATTTTGGGCTTCCTCTCCAGCAATAACCAATATTTTTTTCTACTGAAAGTTATGTAACTCTCAGAGCAGCTCTGGTCTGCCTCTGCCCACTGCTACTTTTTCAGTGACTGAGCGACAGGGTGCCCTTGGATATTTTGAGAAGGTAACTTCTGTCTCACCTTACGTTGGATGTTGTTCTGACCCCCTGTAGAACCTTATTTTTAGACCCTTATTCTCCCTGTCTTTCAAATGCGTTCCCCATTTCCCGTGTTCCAAACTAAATCAGCAGGATTTCTTTTGAATTTTAGTGACATAAAATGCTTGGTGAACTTAAGGACTTATTGATAGACTATTGATACAGTATGTTTACATTTTCACTTCTGTTGCACTTACGTAGTTTAAGACAGACTCTTGAGTATATAGCACTGCAAGTGAGAATTCAGTAAACAAACTGCAGAACTCCATGGAGCAATCTCTGTTAAGGCAGACAGCTTGCATATTCACTTTTGGCTGCAAATTGTGAATACTTTACTAAGTGGAAGCTTTATGTTTAAAGGTGGTGGTCAAGGCTAATGTTACATGCAAAAGTTTTCTTTGTATATTTGTATATTTTAGTTGTATATTTGTTGCTTTCCTGTTTAGTTTATTTTCAAAAATACTTCCTGGACTTCTGCAGTCCTCCTCTGTGTTATCTGCTTCTAACTCCCTCCAATTCTTTTTCCTTTTCAGGAAAAAGTAGTTGTTTTCAGTTACTTTCAGATTATCTTTTATTTCCTAAGTTAAATCCGCAGTGTTAGCCAATTTTAGTTTCCTTCATAGTACTATCACCGCAGCACTGAATCAGAACATTAATTATATTGTTCATTAACATTTTCTTCTAAAATGTTTTTGGCAATAGTCTTGGGGAAGGTTTTTCCTAAGTTCTAGTTGACAAAGGAAGCTCAAAATGTTTGACTAGTGTCAACACTACTGTCTTAAGTGGACAGTTCAGGTGACGCAATCTTAAGCTCAAGCTTCTATATGGCATATTACCAGTCGATGTGAAGGAGTACTCAGGTAATGGAACATTCCTTATTCTTAGAAATAGATTGTTAAGTCAGCTGATAATGCCCGTGCTTTTGATACCCTCACACAATACTCTATATTTAATAGCTATTTTTATTATAGCTTTTTTCATTTGATACTTTTTTCCAAAAAAAGGTGAAATGTGTCACTAATAAATCAATCACCTGCAGTAGAGCTTAATGTGTTCCTTGGAGCAGGCTGAACCTGAACTTCATACTTCCAAGTGAAACAAATACAGTAAACAGTTTAGTTCTGTGGTTTTTTTTTTATATCGTATGTCATTCCTGTCACACCTGCAGGTGCTGCTGTTTATTCAAGCGGAGGAAAAAGAAAACCATTCAGCGCCACAAATGACTAGAACCAAACAGAACATGGGAAATTGCGTATTTGTTCAACTGCTGTCTTGTGATCTTTAAAAAAAAGAAACCCCATCAAAAAAAATCCCCACCAACCTCCGTAATGACCACACGTTTTCCAAGGACTCCTTTAGAAACAGCGTCACGCTTGTGTGCTTTGACTTGGTTCTCCTGCATCCATCTCTGGTTTCTTTAATTCATCTGTTCTAAAAGCTTTAAGGTTTTGTCAAATATGAGTGCTTCTTTGACTATCAGCAAATGGACCAAGGAAATGGTACAAATGAACAGTATCTTCAGCAAAACTAAACTGGAAAAGTGATTCTGCTGTCCTAGGATGTACTAGCAGTGTCTTAGCTGACAGCAGATGCCATAAATCTGTTGAGTTTGTAGCAGCATACCAAAAGCAGTTTTCATCAAAAATGCAAATACACAACCATATAGAAAAAACAAAAAAAATCTGAAGATTTCTATTCTGACACCTGCATTTTTTTTCTTTTCTGCTGGTATCGCTGGTGATACCATAGTCAGATTGTATCAGCATCAAACCCTGTCTGTGATATTGTGGTACAGTCACTGTCTAGAGATACTGAGAAGGCTGATTTTACTGTTGACAGTGGTCTAAATACTGGTGATACTAATGAACAGAATGTATTTCCAGTAGCCTCTGGGTTTGAAAATCTGCTTTTGTTATGCCTACAATGGAAATGACAAGAGTGACAAGGAATACAGAAGTTTGTACAATTTAAGTTGTGCTTCCAGTCAGGTTAGTAAGATTGAAATACTTTCAGAAGAGATCTACAGAGGAATTATAAAAAAAGATATAAATGTGAATCTCTTTAAAAAGGAATCAGTATTAAAGCCTGTATGTTCACTAAGGTAATTGATGAGTGACAGCATCTTTAACATGGAAATATGGATGTGCCATGTCATGTTAGACATCTGTTTGTAAATTATTTTACTCTTTAATTTAGAAAACAAATGCAATGGAAGTGAGTTAGGCGTCTCCCTTCTCTGCATACTAGCTCATTTCACCCAGTATTTCCTGAGATTATTTTTCGGGGCAACTTCTTGTCTTTCAGTGTAATGTCACTACTATAGTAGGATGGTAGGGATGTGTCAGGTACTTCCCCCACAGTCCCATGAAGTGCCTGCAATATGGACAAACCAGCAGTTCTGTAGACAAGGCATCCCATTTTATACTTCGTTCAGAAAATATATGCTTTTTTAAAGCCATAATGACAGAGGTGTGATTTTTGTCATGTTTAGCTGCCAGTTATTGAAGAAGGGGTGTGAAAGATGGAAGCGACTAGACAGATTTGTTGACCAAAACTCAGATTATCTCCATTTTTTATAATTCTTCTAGAACTTCTGAGCATTTTTTTCTATCCATAAATGCGTTTTGGCATACTTATTTATTTTTGATCTGTTTTGTGACAACATTTAAAAAGTATACAAAATGAATGCACACCTTTAAATTCATTATTGCATTTACAAGGATGTTAATTGTATTTTGTAATTTATTTTTCCTTAACAGCCAAAAGTGTACTTTATTGTTTGGATTATGTGCTTGTATGTATACTTTGATCTTTGTCATTATTACTGTTCATGATCTTAAGTTTTTGTTTTAAAAGACCTGAACTTGGCCTACAAAAACATACTGTATAACAGGTCATAAGTTTCCACTCCACCGGTTTGTGTTACTGGTTATCTCAAACTCGTAAAGTTACTTCTTTGTTTTTATTTGAGCTGAAAAGGTAGATTACTTGACCATTCTTATGTGAAAACACATAATTTTTTTGTAGTACTTGACTTTGTAAGGTTTAAGGAAGTACATGTGGTATGTGTATGTCTCACACCTGGTTAGTTTTATTCTCAGAGATTTTTGATCTGTACAGTGTTTGTATGATCCAAACTCCATACACATAACAAGAAGATGTACATGTTATGGATTTTAAATATTTGAGTATATAAAAGCTGTTTATTTACTGAAATGACCAGTATCTAGTCACTTGCTTTTCAGCAGTATTTTTTTCAGTGCTTGATTTTAACGCTGAAGAAGGTTTTTTTCTAGCAAAGCAAAGCGGTCAGTACTAGTGCAGGTATGTTCAGGTTATCGCAGCGTGAGTTGCATTTATATACTTATTTTTCCTGTCAAAACTAGTGAAGTCAACGTAGTCTGGATGTCTAAAAATGAAATACATCCCTGTTTAAATGTAAGACAAAAAAATAAAGATAGTTTTTTAAAAATTGCCTTTTTATCCCCCTTTCCTACAGTCTTGGATGAAGTAATGGAAACTTGTTTTTTTCTTTTTAAGAATTGCTGAACAGTTTTAATCTTTTTGAACAGCAAGAAATTTGAAAGCATGTTACTCAATGCTACCTCAACATTGTAGTTACAGTTGTGTTTGCTTAGTTAACAGATTTTATTGTTATATGCTTTAATACACCTAATGATAACAATAGAGTGAAGAGACTTCAATGCTCATGTTTGTAACTAGCCAGTCTACTCAGGGTCTCTGTGGATTAAAGTCTGTGCTGTCTGTACCACCTAGCATAAAAGCCGTTGCAGATACTGTGACATATGCAATAAATGTGTCTTTTGCCAGGTAGAGGAGGCAAGACTTATAGTTAGTTGTTCAGTCACAGCTATTGCAACTATTGCAAGTAAAATTTTTTTCATGCTTTTTTTTTACTCAGTCTGAGGTTTTCCTTGGAACGTCTTTTTGAGACTGTGAATTTTAACACCCAGATATATTTTTCAGTAGCTTGTTAGTAGCTTTTAATAGCTTTTTTGAAGGATATTTCAAACAGGAAGATGGCCGAAACGTTTGTCAGAATTAAGCCCCTGTACAGCTTCATTGATTCTCTTAGCAAATGGAATAGTATATTTTCAAAAGACAGCTTCCTCTAAGTTTTCAGGGTAACTGATAGTAACTGAGGTAGTATAGTTGTAAGCATGTATTCAGTTCTCAGATGCTCAATTTTTACTCTTCTAAGATAGGCTGTTCCATATCTTATTACCACATCTGTTTAAACCTTACTCAAAATACAGCATTACTGAATATTTGTGGTGCTTCCTGTGGTGACACATACTATAATATGGGGTATTGAAGATACTTATTTATGTCTTCGCACAACTTGCCTCTGAAATATTATCCTGTTGTCATTAAAGACTACTGAATCTAAAAGTACTATTTGACTTCATTGACTAGTTTGAGATGCAAGTTATTTTTTTCAGACTACACTTCTATATTCTTGTGTACTGAAGAGCACTTGAGTGTTTAGCTAGCCCTGAGTGTTTAGGGAACCGTTAGGTTCTGAAATGGATAACCAAATATACAGAACACGAAGAAACTGCTTGTAAAGATTTCATGGTTAGGCTACTGTCATATATGTGGCAGAGACTAGTATATAATTTTTAGAAAGGTGTTTTGTACACTGCAGATCTCTACCTCAGTGATCTGAGCTTGGAAGAAGGAAGTCATTGGTACATGGCCTTTGATAATGAAATATGATTTCATGAAAACTTAAAGTACTTGATGGACGGAATGAATTGTAAGGAAGCAAGGATGCAGTGAGTTGTCATCATTGTACCTGATCTTTTTTTATGCTGATCCCTAAACTGCCTTTTGCTTCCTTCTGAAAAAGCTTGAGAATTTGAGAGTTGCTGAGGATTTGTAAATCCTGGACTGCTCTAACTACTTTTTATTCCAGGCTTTGGAAAATCACCATAAGTTCATGACAATGATCGGAAAATACAGTGCTGAAAATACGAGCTTGTATCTTTTTTTTAGTTAATAGATGGCTGAGCCTTCTAGGTCTTTCTGGAGCATTCAAGAACATGGAATGTGAATGCTGCAATGGGTGACTATAAACTCTTCAGAAGGGATAGGCAGGGAAGGAGAGGTGGTGGGCTAGCCCTGTATGTCGGGGAGTGTTTTGACTGTCTAGAGCTTGACACTGTGATGAAAAGGTCAAGTGTTTATGGGTAAGAGTCAGAGGAAAGGCCAGCAAGGCAGATATCATGGTGGGAGTCTGTTACAGAGCACCCAACCAGGATGAAGAGGCAGATGAAATGTTCTATGAGCAGCTGGGAGAAGTCTCATGATCACTATTCCTGGTTCTCTTGGGGGACTTCAACTTGCCAGATGTCCGCTGGGAATACAGCGGGGAGGAAACAGAGTGGGAGGTTCCTGGAGTGTGTGGAACATAGCCTCCTGACACAGCTGGTGAGAGAGCCAACTGGGGAAGGTGCCCCACTGGGCCTATTGTTTGTGAACAGAGGAGGGATTGTGGGTGATGTGATGGCTGGAGGCTGTCTCAGAATGGTGTTAGTGCAGTTGGGACAACGGGGAACCCCCACGAACACTGACGCCGTCTTTGCAGCTCGGTGCAAGGTGGCAGTTGGCAAAGGGGCTGGCTTGCCTTCTCAGGTGGGTTTTTCTTTCCAAGGAACAAGATCTCAGCTGGGCCCACAGCATGAAGCTTCAGTGCAATGGCATGGGCTGTGGCCTGTTGCTTGAAGCGTTGCACTGAAGTGTAGCAGCCTTCCATGTGCCAGAGGTTCTGGCTGCCCTATGTGCTAAAAGATGAGCCAGAAGGAAGAAGACTGGCCTGGCTGAACAGAGACCTTTGGCTGGAAGTTGGTGAAAAAAAGAGAGTTTATGACCTTTGGAAAAAGGTACAGGCAGCTCAAGAGGATTGCAAGGATGTCGTGAAGTTAGAACAGAGAAAACTAGAAAGGGCTCAAGGGTGAGCTAGAACTACATCTGGCTACTGCAGTAAAAGACACTAAAAAAATGTTTCTGTAAATACATTCACAACAAAAGGAGGAATATGGGGGATCTCCATCCTTTATTGGATGGTGACAAAGTGATTGACAAAGGATTGAAGACCAGGCTGAGGTACTTAATGCCTTCTTTAACTCAGTCTTTAATGGCAATACCAGTTGTTCTCAGGCTACCCAGCCCCCTGACCTGGGAGACAGGGATGGGGAGCAGAATGAAGGCCCCATGATCCAAGGGGAAATGGACAGTGACCTACTCCACCACTTAAACACACAGAAGTCTGTATGGCCAGATGGGATCCACCCAAGGGTGCTGAGGGAGCTGTTGGAAGTGCTCACCAAGCCACTTCCAACCACTTATCAGCAGTCCTGGCTGAGGGGGGAGGTCCCAGTTGACTGGAGGTTGGCAAGTGTAGCACCCATCTGCCAGCAGGCCTGGAAGGAGGATCCAGGGAATGACAAACCTGTCAGTCTGACCTTGGTGCTGGAGAAGGATGTGGAGAAGATCTTGAGTGCCATCACATGGCACATACAGGACAATCAGGTGATCAGGCCCAGTCAGCATGGGTTTGTAAGAGGCAGGTTGTTCTTGGCTAAGCTGATCTCCTTCTGTGACAAGGTGACTTACTTAATGTATGAGGGAAAGGCTGTGGATGTTGTTTACCTCGGCTTTAGTAAAGCCTTTGACACTATTTCAAACAGCATTCTCCTGGACAAACAGGCTACTCATGGTTTGGATGGGCATATTCTTTACTGGGTAAAAGAAGAGCTGGATGGCCGAGCCTGAAGAGTTGTGGTAAATGGAGTTAAATCGAGTTGGCAGCCGGTCACAAATGGTGTTCCCCAGAGCTCAATATTAGGGCCAGTTCTGCTCAATATCTTTACCAATGATCTGGATGAGGGGATCAAGTGCACCCTCTGTGAGTTTGCAGATGACACCAAGTTGGGCAGGAGTGCTGATCTGCTCAAGGGTAGGAAGGCTCTGCAGAGGGATCTGGGCACACTGGGTGGATGGACCGAGGTCAGTTATAAGAGATTTAACAAGGCCAAATGCCGAGTCCTGCAAATGGGTCACAACAACCCCATGCAACACTACAGGCTTGGGGAGGAGTGGCTGGAAAGCTGCCCAGCGGAAAAGGACCTGGGGGTGTTGGTCAACAGCTGGCTGAAGATGAGCCAGCAGTGTGCCCAGGTGACCAAGAAGGCCAATGGCATCCTGGCTTGTATCAGGAATAGTGTGGCCAGCAGGAGTAGGCAGGTGATCATGCCCCTGTACTCGGCACTGGTGAGGCTGTACCTGGAGTACTGTGTTGAGTTTTGGGCCCCTCACTACAAGAAAGGACACTGAAGTGCTGGACCATATCCAAAGAGCAACGAAGCTGGTGAAGGCTCTGGAGAACAAGTCTTACGATGAGTCGCTGAGGGAGCTTGGGTTGTTCAGACTGGAGAAGCGGAGGCTGAGGGGAGAACTTATTGCCCTCTACAACTACCTGGAAGTAGGTTGTAGCAAGGTGAGTGTCGGTGTCTTCTCCCAAGTAAGAAGGAATAGGACAAGAGGAAATGGTTTCAGGTTGCACCAGTGGAGGTTTAGATTGGATATTAGGAAAAATTTCTTCACCAAAAGGGTTCTCAAGCACTGGCACAGGCTGCCCAGGCAAGTGGTTAAGTCACCATCCCTGGAGATATTTAAAAGATGTGGCACGTAGAGACATGGTTTAATGGTGGACTTGGCAGTGTCAGGTTTACAGTTGGACTTGATGACCTCAAGGGTCTTTTCCAACCTAAATGATTGTGCTTCTACGATTCTAATACTGTTTTCTATTTTTGCCACATTCTCATACTCCTCCTTAGTAGTTTGCCTAAATCATTGAAGAGCTAATTTAGCTAGAACTATTCTTCCCATGCCTTGCTCTGGAATACTTTGTACATTCTTAAAGAGTTTCTTCAAGGAGCTATGAACTATCCTAAACCACTTTTCTAGTAAACAAGTTTCCCAAAGAAATCTTACCCATTTATCCTTTCAGTTCAGTAAAATCTACTTTCCTGAAATTTGTTATGCCTTTTTCTAAAGGCATTTTTTGACCCCAAACTGGGACAACCTTATGACTTTCAGACTTCAATAAATATATTAGCGTTGGAAGGGCATCTGAACAGAACAATATAAAGACAATAATTGCATTAATATGATTTTAAATGTTACTGCTGTGCAGCACACTCCTTTTTAATAATTTGTGAGATGGTCTTTAATCTATCTGAAAAATACACATTTGAATAAAACAGGACATAACAGTGAAAAAATCATCACTAAGAACAATCAAAGTGTTTTATTCATAGCCTGTGTTTCAACTGCAGTCGGTTTCTATAACATTATATGTAAGACAATGTGGTTTTCCATTTACTGAGTTTAATTGTTTAATGCACATTAGGCAAATTAATGTCATTATGCTTTTCTTTTAGCAATAGAATTAGAATTGTGGGGCTTTCAAGATTCATTTTTCAATTTGTAATCCATTTTGCATGAAGAAGACGGAGATTGTCCAGTATCTTGTGCTTCATTACTATCCTCACTAGTCCCGCATCTCTAAGGGAACAATATAAGTAAAATTATGTAAATACAAATGATAAGGTAGCTCAGAAAAAGGAAATCAAGTTGTGAGTATTATGTACAATATTTGTTTGCATCGGTTACTAAACTTTCTTCATACAGCCAATGATTCAAGTAATTATTGAATTAATAAAGTATGACTACAATTATTAGATGTGTTAGAGATTGATTATAGAGCAGATTGATTGTGACTATAGAATAGAATAAAATCAAAGAACTAGGACATAGATTCAATTGTGTGAATATAGGTGTGTTAAGAAACCATACGATCATGGAATGCTGCTCTCAGTTGTCCCCTGTATAGGCCTTATCATGATTGGGTTAAAAATCAACTGATCTAGCACAAGCTAAGAATAAGAAGGTGTAGCAAGATTAATGTCATTGGTCAATAGGTTAAATTTTAGAAATAAGAGTAAGTTTCTCGAAGTCTTTCTCAGGATTGTAACAAACAGAATTTACAGAAGAAGATGAAGGACAGACGACAACCCCGAGACAACCCTGACACCAAGCAGGACCTAAAACCAGCAAGGGAGAATTCTGCTAAGAGAGAAGAATAGAGAGAACTTAACAAATGATGCACTTAAAGAAATGGAACAGTTGCTTAGAAAGTTATGAAGATTCTGGACTTTATGTAATTGGTTTAAGAAATGTGTATAAACTGGTCTGGCGAGTTGAACTTTGCCACTCACTGAGGTGATGGCCCAACTCTGAGTTGTGAATAAAGAAATACCTAGTGTAACCCACTTGTGTGACAGTAAAATCTTTAACAGATGTCAAAATTAGTTGATTTTATCATCTTGTTTTAGAGGCTATGAAGTTACAACAGTTCTTCATAATTATTAACTAGTTTTCCTTAGCATGACTATTGTTTTTCTGTAGCTTGATTTCCATTGATATCACATGTTAATTTTGCCTCCATGTATTAAGTTAGCCCTCATTTTACAAGGTTACTTTCTCTGCCTTCTTTACTTCATTCTTTTAATCAAATATTTTAAAATTTATTTCTATTAACATCAAAAGATTTGTACTTGTTACATTTCTGACTAAATTTACAACTAAGAGGTTTGAGTTATTCTTGCTAAAATTATATCTTTGATCATTCTGTTTATCTGCATGTTAGCTATCTATTCCTACACGACTTTTACCATTCTACCAGCCAAGCCAAATTAAGGCATTGAATGTTACAACTAGCACATCTTAGATGTTTGCTTCTCTCCTTAATAAGAATGTATATAGGCAATGTTTTCTTTGGAATTATTTTTAATAATATATGCTTATATAAAAAATGCCAACAGGATGAGCTTTCAAATAAGGCAAGAGGGTGATCAGATTAGTAAGTATGCTATATCACTTGCAGGTTCACCCCACGCAAGGCAATCAGTCCTGTCTCATCAAGCGTGCCTTCTATTAGTTTGCTCAAATTTGGAAGATTGCATTTCCCATTACAGATCAGATGAGCCATCCATCAGCTGTAGTATGGAATTACTAAGGTTTCACAGCATATTGTGATAGCTTCAGAGATTCCCCCTTGTCACCACTAACAGGCTAGAATAGCATCATCATGTGCATAGCTGAGAATAGGCCATATACACTTGAAAAAGGGATGCATTATTCTCTCCATTCAGGCATTTTGTTTCATGGTAGCTTAGTCCTGATGATCTTTCTGCTTGGATGATAGTATTATTTCATTTATCATTTGTGTTGGAGGGTGTTCTATGAATATCATCCCAGTTTAAAATAACTTCATGTCGTTTCCAGGATTTTTAGCTCAAAATGAATCATACTTATTTCTGAATTACTTAAGGAATAATCTAAGGATAGCTATTAATTGACTTAGGATCATCTATTTAGTTCTTATTTAGCCTGGTTTGCATCTCTTTTAACATTTTTCAGCTCAAAATGAATCATACTTATTTCTGAATTACTTAAGGAATAATCTAAGGATAGCTATTAATTGACTTAAGATCATTTATTTAGTTCTTATTATTTAACCTGGTTTGCATCTCTTTTAACGTTTGCAGATTGTTCATACACAGAGTGTGGCAAATAGCTGTATCCCTTTGTAGCAGGGATTTAAATCGTGTGTGTATTCTAAAAGGGTAACTTGAATTGTGGTCGTTTGGTTACACTTTGGAATAGTTTGGAAGTATTCTTAAATTTTTTGTTTGTTTTGCCATAAAACAACTTCAGTAAGAGCATACTTTAGATGGAGGTTGAATAGGAGAAAAGTATATAAAATACTGTCTTTAAGGCAAAATTTATAATTGAATCACTGATCCTCAGTGTGTGACCTGGTATGTTCAAGAAGAGTAAAAACATCATTTAAAAAAAGGAAAATAAGAAGAGGGGCAGCTGGAGAGTCTTTTTAAAGATTAAGTTAGAAGAGCAATAATCTTTATTATTTCTGAAAATGGAGAACTGAATGGGGAAATGTATTTCTTCAGAATAAATAAGAAAATATTATTTCTTCTCCACTGACAGCTGTGGTACATGTAACTAAATGGTGCAGATGTCACTGTAAAGTTTATTGTACTAAAGGCTAATTCACATAAACTGTATTCATGCATAGTGCTATCAATGAAAACTAGAAAACTGTTAGAAGAATTGGATCTGAAAAGGAAATGGACAGTTACATATATGAGAAATGAATGCAAAGTATCCAGTGGATACTCCCAAATTAGGTACAAAAGCAATAGCTTTGTTCCTCTCTCAAGTCTAGGAGTATCTAGAACTCTATGATGAAAAATTTAGAGCATCCTGAAGAATGTCAGAATATATTCTGGATCTCTCTTAAATGCGCCTGTGCTGTGACATTTCCAGGACTGTTCATGTAACTTACCGAGCTGTTCCTGTTTCTTTCCAGACATTTTCAGTAAATGTATCAGGTCAGATTCTGTGTGAAAATGTCTGGGATAGGAATTCCTAAGACTGAAGATGACTAATGGCTTTTAAAATCTAAAAACGCCGTCAATGGATACATCCCCGATGGTCTTCTGTCACATGGTCTTCTGTTATTTGGCTGCTCACTGCTCATCTAGTAAGTATTGCTAATACTGAAGAATCAAGAATTGCCAAGCCTTAATTATTTGGAAGGAGGAAAACTTTTAGTCAATGTTTCTTTTGGGGAAAAAAAATCTCAGTAAAAGTGAGCATATTTCACAGGCTTTATTTTTCAGTGCTCTGGTATTCTTACAGGTGTTTACATTTTTCAAAGTTTTAATGTACTTGTCTGGAGGCAAGACATCTTAAAAGGTTACACTGTGACTGAAATTTAAACTGAAATAATTTCAGCAAATGGCATTTCCTCATGATTAATGATGAGGGCAATCTCTTATATCATCAGCTTCCCTTCATCACTCATTAACTCCCAGGAAACTCCTTGCATCTTGAGAGCACTAATACATTAAACTTAAACACGAAGTTAAACTGAGGGCCTAATTCAGAATCCATGTGAGTCACTGAGACAGTTTCTTTGAAGGGATAACCTTAGTGGATTTTGGATCCCAAGTGACCAGGGACATACTCCTACCTCTCTGCAAGCAGAAAGGTCATCTGCACAGTTCAGGTCATATTGAAAAAACAGCACAGTAGATTTCTGCCATTTAACCAAAGAGAATGCTATCTTTTTGGCTTGTGTAACCTGGCAGGTCAGTGAAAATCTAAGAACCTTGATCTCCTAAATATTAATTCTTTTATCTATGCACTAGGCCTTGCTGGTCTTAATATAAATTGAGACATTATCTTTCCTTTTCAAAGAGACCATTTGTGAAGCTGAATATGCAGTGTAATGTAAGAAAGGAGAAATTAAGGACAAAACCATCAAAATATTTCTTCAGTCTGTGGTCAGTGACAGCAAAGATGCTAAAATGAGATACTTTTTAGAGCATTTCAAGAAAAAGTCATTTGGTTCTGGTATTCCAGTTTGGGTTGCTGCCAGATCCACTGTTGATAATAGGATGTATGCATCTAATTAATTTATTTAGATTTGATAGATTCAGAGTAGGCATAAGCACATCCAATGAAAAACAAGAGAACATGGTCTCAGAGATGACTTGGATGCTGCACAGGAGTTTGGATCAGCTTGTCTGTGTGAAGGTTACACACTAAGTATCCTTCAGGTACTAATGAAGAAAAGAAAAAGGAAAATGAGCATGTTCAGTGCAATGATTTTTTTTTTCCCTATTTCTCTATCAGAAGCAGCAATGCAAATTTAACTATAAGGAGGCAAGTGGAAGATTCAGCATAGGCATAATAGTTAGCAAATTGGTAGTGTTGGGGTTGATGTAGCTTGAGAGTCAGCATGACCAGGCTGCTGAAGCAAAACAGTTAGCATAACTGAACAGGCCGCTGGAAAGGACAGCTAAGAATCACAGAATCACAGAATGGTAGGGGTTGGAAGGGACCTCTGTGGGTCATCTAGTCCAACCCTCCTGCCGAAGCAGGGTCACCTACAGGAGGCTGCACAGGACCTTGTCCAGGCGGGTCTTGAATATCTCCAGAGAAGGA
>Ga0065711_1037586_pt1 | contig 19686 bp, 13 predicted proteins | sample Hoacrofraction12_FD_59098 | JGI IMG/M metagenome (GOLD analysis project Ga0065711, IMG submission 59098) | Hoatzin crop microbial communities from Cojedes, Venezuela - Epithelial fraction 12 v2 (version 2) | ecosystem: Host-associated > Birds > Digestive system > Esophagus > Crop | place... | reverse complement strand
AAAAAAAAAAAAAAAAAAAAATACACCTCCACATCCGTGTCCCTCCCAATGCCCCAAGCCCACATGTCTGGCAATATTTTCTTAGGTATTTTCCAAGTCAGGGCTTGATCCTGCCTCGTTAAAACTTAATAGGAATTTTTATAGTGCTTTTTTACAGTCCTGTAACTTTATCAGCTTCAATACATTCATTTCTGATTTACAGCAGCGGGAGATGAATGAGGTCCTCGGTTGTTAGCACCCTGACATCAGCCCAGGAGTAAGGCCTGAGCTGTATATTCCATGCCTATGCTGCTAGGTGTGACCCAACTACACACTTTAAAAAAAAATTAGATTTTGTTGCTATACAATTACATTTCTATGGTAACAAGATGTACTAGTCATACCCCTGCTATAAAAACCTCAAATAGTTCATGTGCAGAGATTTTCCTTTCTTCTAAAGGATGGAACCGCCCCAAGAGCAGTTCCGCATGAGGCAACGTCTACGGGCTCGGGGCAAGGAGCTATCAGGAACGCCACAGTGGATTCAGAGAGCCAGAACTGAAGGGACAAACCTCCTCCTCTTCAAACCCAGTCAGGTCCCACCTGTAGTTGAGACGCATCTGTTTTCTCTTCCAGTGTTCCATGAAGGTGGCAGCTGAAACAAAAGTTTAACAATTATTTCAAAATTTTACAAAAAAAAAAAGGCATCAGGCTCTGGGATTTGTCTTAGGAGGCACACTGGCCATGCTCCGCTCCGTCTGCTGTACGTCTGCAGGCTCTTGCCTCCAAAAGGTCTCAGTAGGTGTAATATCGTAGCATATACTGGGCCAGGTTAACTTCATTTTTGTTACTCTCTTATTCAACAGTAATGTCTGTCTGGGAAATAGTGATGTGGTAGGAGCCAAACTTTTTATCTAGGTAAGCTGAAAGAAAGGGCATTTGTCACATCCACAGCTTCATGTTGAAAGATGCCTACAGGTTTTTTTAAAGGGTCTAAGTAAGTCAGACACCCAAACTTATTTAAATATTTGTATGTGTCACTAATGATACTGTTGGTCTTCATCTGCATATAATTCCAACCATAAGTCCAAACAAACCTGTGTTTTATCTATACAAAATATGAATGATTTAACTCGCCTTGCACTGATGGTATAGTTATTCCCTCAAAGATATCAAGATAAAGCATTTCTATATTGTTATAATTACATCTGTCTAGTGGTCACAATAGTATGATTGGCTCCAGTCATCACACCCAAACCCAAATACTCATGGCCAGGGTGAAAGCTTCAGGTGGGCAGGCTGTTAAAGAGGAAGCCTTTAATGGTTTTTATCATTAGAAACATTGCCATTTTCTTTTTGATGGAGAAGACTTACGGAAAAGAAACCTCGTTAAAGCAATTCTTGAGTCCCAATGAACAATCCCCATCTATATCAGTCTATCTGCCTCTGAGACCGAGCAAGTTCTCAGAGGACAGATTTAGACGCTGGGAATACACCAGCACTGTATAATAAATAAGTGATTATGAAAGAGGCAAGTCTACCAAGAAATGGTGTTCCCAGGGGAGCTTCCCGCAGTGAGTATTAACAGATGTGCTCAGAAACATTCATATCCAGAAAAACCCGAGGCAGGGGAGAGAGGGTAAGAAAGTTGAATAGTCAGGAAAGAACCCACTCATGACTGGAACCAGGCTAGGGTCATAACATTCATTCACCTTCCAAGTGAAAGAGTCATGTGCAAAACTCACAAGTGAGCCCCTTTACAAACCCTAGGCTTGCTGTAAATCAGGACAGCCACAGCTGTACCTTAAGCAGGGCTGTGTCACGGCCCTGGAATTGTCTCCCCTACCCCCACTGCTGGCAGTTCTTGCGCCGGGGTCTGCAGCTTCCACGTACAGCAAGAAATATGGAAAATGAATGAGACGTCGTTTCTCAGTGCTACTGGAAATCCTTCCATGGCACTGACTTACAACGATGCAAAATGAAAAGACTGCGTCTGAAACACAGCCAGCTCATTTCAAAAGCCCTCAGGGAACGTGCCAGGTCATGACGCACCACCTCTTTGCCAAGCATACCTGCATTTCCATATTTCATCTGCGCCCATGAGCATAAGCGGAGCTTAAAAATTCCAAAAGGTTACTGTGCAGATGATCTTGTCTGGATTCTCTGACATTTTTAATGCCATTTGTTACCAAACAGCACTGGGCCATGGTCCATGTTTAATGCTGAACTTCTGACCGGGACTCAGTTTGGTGCTGTAGCTGTTTCAATTCTTGTGTGAGTGGAGTTATAGAATCATAGAATGCTTTGGGTTGGAAGGGACCTTAAAGACCACCTAGTTCCGACTCCACTGCCACCGGCAGGGATACCTTCCACCAGACTGGGTTGCTCAAAGCCCTGTCCAACCTGGCCTTGGACACTGGCAGGGAGGGGGCAGCCACAGCTTCTCTGGGCAACCTGTGCCAGTGCCTCACCACCCTCAGAGTAAAGAATTTCTTCCTTACATCTAATCCTCTTTCAGTTTAAAGCCATTACCCCTTGCCCTGTCACTACCTGCCCTTGTAAAAAGTCCCTCTCCAGCTTTCACGTTTTCCAAGGTGTTACCACACCATACCACACAGAGAAAGCCTGGCCAAATGGTTGCTCACAATAATACCCCCAAACTTGGGCTAATTTTCTTGCTGTACTAAGGATGCCCTGGGTCACCTGAGCAGGTTTCTTGGGTCTGCCTCAACTCTTGAAGTGTACGTGTACCTACTAAAACTTCTCATTACATGCAGAGGTGCTCACAAACGGCACTGAAGACTATTCGTGTACCTATGTTTGGAGACAGCCAATTTTGTCGATACTATTTCCTTAAAAAATACAGTGCTAGTTTCATTTTTTTAAAAATTGTTTTGACAAATCCTTTTGAAGTCAAATTTTGATTAAAACAAATTCAAAACGATGTGGAAAAATTTTTCCCAATTCAAAAAGACCTTTTTGAAAGAACATTTATTTATACGTTATTGTACCCGAATAAAATTTTATGTTGACTCCAAAGAAATTGAGGAATTTCACATCCCACTCCAAAATTACCTCAGATAATAAGCCTGATTTTGTACAGAGCACAGAAACTGGCTTCTGCCAATCTGCCTGACTTTGCCCAAGAATGTAAAAAAAATGGATGGAAGGACCCACAGTTGTTTGCTAAGGAAAGAGAGGCAAACAGCATTATTTATTGGGCAACAGAGCATTTTGTGCCGAGACCCACGTGGGGTTCACAATAATGGTAAATGAAGGAGACCAAAACTGATACTTGACTCTCCACGTGAGAGAATCAGACTATTTAAAGTCTCTGACACCGCATCCCGCTTTGGGGTATATCACATTTCTCCCTATATGCTACGTGGCAAGATGATCTGCAAGACAGTGATCCCTCCTCTCTGCTGCGAAGCCGGTCGAGTTCAACCTCCCCACACTTCCCAGCTGTTCCTCCGAACCGGCAGCGCTCCCAGCTCCCCACTGCTCCCGAAATCCCTCCGCAAGACTGTCCTCATCCTTTTCCTACTGGTACTTGACAATGAGTTCTTAGCGTTGCATCTAAAACATAGTTATCTCAAATGGAGACCTGGGTCAAAAAGGCACTGCTCTAAATGGAATTACGTTGAATTGTACTAAAATCAGTTCAGATGAATGTTAATGTAAAAATGGTTCCCAACGTATCAGAACGAATAAAAACTTGGGTTACAGTTTTTGGATTAAACATAATCCAAAACAGGTTATTTTCTAACTTGCAACAAGGTGTACAGGAGGGGCAAACATCAGCTTGTGCTGCTCACTGACGCTGGGAGTATGTGGCTATCAAGCTTCTAAGCTGGGGGGAAGACGACACATTTCCCTGTTCTCTGCAGCCTTTCTGTTTAGGGCTGCCAGCTACAAACAAGGGTTTGGAGCCCAGCAGTTCCCATTTATCTTCACAGGCCCTCTTGTCTGGCATTGAGGACAACGGGAGGCTCCTCTCCTCCAGCACCTGTGCCTGGTGCTGGGGTGCCTGAGCAAGGAGGTCTCCATCCCTCCTCCAGCAAGGAGGACAAAAGCCCTCTATGCCCATTCCTGAAGTCACTCTTATAAAGGTTGCCCGAGAGGGTTAATATTTTTAACCAAATCCTACAGACATGCCAAGAAAGGTTAAGTGATGTGCTCAAAGCACAGGGGCAGCCAGCATCAGAAAAAATACCTATAACGCCACGGCTCCCGCTTCATGGTCTGCATGCATGATGTCTGCTTGCTGATAAACTTAATTGCATCTCAGAGCACACTCAGGAATCAATCTTGGTTTGTCCTGAGACTCTGAAGGCCATTACACTTCCCTGCGACGCCCTCCCCTCAACCCCAGAGTACATTAATACATTTCTTCTGTAATGTTCTAAAGTGGAAGCTGGCTCTGCAAATAGATTTTTTTTTGGCAAGCTGTGCAATCCCGTTAATGAAATTTTGACATACCACGCAGCAGTTTTATGACAGATGCTTAACAATTTCATTTGATATTCATGTTGAGCAACTTTTTGAATTTTAGCCTTCAGAGCAGAATATAAATTTGGGGGTGACAGTTTCATGGGAAAGGGGAAAAAAAAAAAAAAAGAAAAAAAAAAAGAAGTTCTTTAAGTAATTAACTGCCTAAGTATAAATACACTGCTTTATCTCTTCTGTTTCTTCCTGTTGTATTTTAAATAATTAAAAACTTAACATGAAGGCATATATCTTCTTACCCCAGAGAGCCATGAACACTGAGAAGAAGACAGTTGCAGGGTTATCAAACAGATGACTTGCGCGAGCAGTTGCGCAAGCAGAGCTCATCTTCCAGTAGCTGCACGTTCTGTCACACAAGGGACACATGGTGATATTGTTTCTCTGGTCACACATTTCCATACTGCAACGAAGCAACAAGATGTGGAAAAAGCACAATCAATATGGCTCCATCTTACACACTCTGGTGATCTTTTCTCCTGTGTGCAGCATCTTTCTGGTCTGTAGGACCAGCCGATACTACCCTCACAGTGCTTCTCAGCTCTTGCCCCAGCGAGCAGCTCTGTCCATAACCTAAACCATTGTAGTGGCTGAAATCCTCATGCCAGGCTGCTGTCTCCCTCCATTCCCAGCCCTACTTCTACTCCAGGGAATAAGAGTGAGTATTATCACTCTCTACAACTATCTGAACGGAGGTTGTAGTGAGGTGGGTGTTGGTGTCTTCTCCCAAGTAACTAGAGACAGGACGAAAGGAAACGGCCTCAAGTTGTGCCAGGGGAGGTTCAGATTGGATATTAGGAAAAATTTCTTTACTGAAAGAGTGGTCAGGCATTGGAACAGGCTGCCCAGGGCAGTGGTGGAGTCACCAGCCCTGGAGGTGTTCAAAAAATGTGTGGATATGGCACTTCAGGACATTGTTTAGCAGGCATGGTGGTGTTGGGTGATGGTTGGACTTGATGACGTTAGAGGTCTTTTCCAACCTTAATGATTCTATAATTCAGAGAGGCATAAGGCTCTATGCTATTTACGATAGGATCTTACAGTTAAAAAAAAAAATTAGAAATCATTCCTGTTTTGAAATACTGACTACAGCAATAGATAAGGTACAAGGGAAGTGCTGAGTATCAAGAGACTGGCGTTCAACCAATTTAACTTCTCCGCACCCCATCTGTGAAATAGCAACAGTGACACTCCCTTTGACTTTCTTCAGCTGTTGGAAGCAGTATAAAGCAATCTTAATGAACAACAAAAAAATACATCTATTTTTCGATATCCGTTATCTGTTTTGTTACTCGGTGCTCAGGCTTGTTGTACAAACTATGTAATTTTCATCTACAGCTGATGATGCATGCAGGGTAAATAATGCAAAATCATAGGGCTTTAAAAATATTATAATACAGAACTTATTAAAAATTTAAAAATAGTAGGACATCAGGATTTTGTTAATCTGACCACAATTGTTTATTTTCATCATGTATATTCTTGATTCATCTTTATGTCACACAATGCCCTCCTCAGCATTTTATGCACTAAAACCTATCATTAGCAGTATTTTGTTGGTTTGTTTCAACATAATGATCTGAGTTAGGAAAAGAAAAAACAAACCCACCTGAGCAACCAGCCAAGAATTATTTTTAGTACATCAATGCAAACCCCACAAATAATACTAACAAAAAATGCTGCAGTTCTGCTGCTCACTCCCAGCCCTTGGTAATGCTCCATCGCTTACTGGAAGCAGAAATCGGTGGGACTGCAAGCTCCCCCATCCGTGCGGAGGTCGCTTCATTTTAAGCCCAGCTTCCAAAAGACGAGAGGAGGGCAAGGAGTGGGAGCCCACCGCACTCCCGCAAGTGCCAGTTGGCAAACAGACCTTGGGAAGTCATGGCCAGCAAACATGGACTGGGGTGTCGGGCTGTGGGTGGCACAGGGCAAGCCCTAGAAACCGGGAGCCACTAGATATCAGTGACCAAACATTTCTAGAGAAAGGTAACTTTAAGTTTCTAGTGGCCTCCAGTAACAGAATCTATTTATTTATTCATTTTACCTTGGTATATTCTCATCCACAGTTGCACAGCCATATAGGAAAACGATAATCCCTACAATCGAAGCTGGAATAAGCATTTGCGTATAAACTCCCAGCCAGGCAAAATATAGTCCAATCTTCTCTCCGAAGTATTTTCTGAAATACATTAAAAAAAAATGAGACGGAGAAATGTTTCCTATTTCTTAAAATATAACATGGCTAAAATTACGAATCGCAGCTGGATTAAGCATGGAGAAAGTAAGATCTGACGACCTGTGGGAATCTTTTTCTTCTCAGAGGACTCTCTTTCTCATGATGCTTGGAGTTAATCCAAAGATAAAGGCACCATGAAAGCAAGTCACTCCAACTTTTCCCCTGTATTTCTGCTGTGTAAATTGGTATCTTTGGATCTTCTGTGAGCTAATCCTCTTAAAAAAACACCTGATTTTCTCCAGAGAGTCTCAGCTCTCACCACGAGCAACCAAAATTCATTAAAAATATGTCCCCTGCAAGCTTTCACACTAGGTGGGACACATCAGTGTGTTTCTAAACCTGCAGAAAACTCCTTTTCCCCCAGCGAACTTCCCATTCTCCGGAGTGCCCCGGGGCGGCACCGAGGACAGTCTCCCCTCAGGGACACCCGCACGAGCATTGCTGTGCACGACTTCACCGCTGCCCCATGGAAACACGACGTCAAGGGCTGAACGCTCACCTCACCAGGTCAATTGGCTGATATTTATAGAAGACTCCGTAGCTCGCCCACTCCTCACACAGGAGCTGGAAGACAGAAAAGCAAGGCGAAAGCTAAAGCGCCGCGTACACGAGCGTTTTGTCCTTTGGTCCCAGCAAACTGCAGAGCTCACACAGCCGATCTGGTCTCACCACTTTGTGGTTTCGACCCCTAATCTGCCAATACACGCAGTCTGCATTAAGTATTAAAAACAGATTTCATTATTTGGCATGCTGTAATACAGTGATGAATTCTAGTACATTAAAAGGCTCTTCAGCAATGGGCCTGATTGATAACTACAGCAGGGACAGGGAGAGTAGTCGTGATTTATGATCCATAGGAGATATCTAGCAGAATGGATGTGAAAGATGAACATGCTCTGAGTTACAATACAGAAAAAAATAAAATAAACTGGTTTGTTTCCACTATACAAACTACAATATTCAGCATCCATCAAGAGGTGCTGTGCAGAGATGCTTAAAAGGCTGCATTTAAGAGCTTTTCAGCTTTGAACTAGAAGAACACGATTTCCACTCATCGTTTTGGTTAGGATACAGGCCAAGGAAAGCAATTATCCCCGGTAGTGATTTATGAAATTGAATCCCTCACAAAAATAGGTTCTTCTAAGACCTTCAACTTATCCTTTACTTCATAAAATACATAAATAGCACCTCTCAGATCTGATTTTTTTTCTTAATTCGGTTCAGCTAACAGAGTGAACAAGAAATCACTGTGTGTACAAAAAATCCTGAAGAAGACGAAGTGTGCTCGCTGGACACCCAGCCATCACCTTTGTGGGACAAGGGGCAGAGAAGCTTTACATCAGCTTGTGAAGTCAGGTCCCCCCCTTTTCTGCTTCTCTCCCTGCTTTGACTCAGTGATGTGAACTTGGTAGCAGGATGTTCCTGAACACATTACTGATATTTCAAGGAGACGCTTTGATAGTCACTTCTGTTTTCATTAATTCATCTGGCAACAACATCATCTTTTTCCTTTTTCTGCTACTACTGCTCTCTCAAATGTAACAGCATGAATGGATTGTTACTAAGGTATTTTTTTTCCCCTCAAACATTGGGTAAAAAAGGAAAAAAAAAATGGCAGAAAATTTCAGAGCTTGGTTACACAAACCTCCGTCAGTGGGTGAGGGCTGCACAACCACCTCGGCTGTGGGAGAAACTGCAACGGGGAACCCAGACCTAAACCAGTTATCATCACAGGGAGGGCAACATTATTAATCTTGTTCATGGAAGAACAGACCAAACAGGATGTTATTGCTTAAATCGGTAGGCCAGTTTATCATGAGAAACTTGACATATGGCAGCCTCCTACATTTCTCCAGCGAAAGGCAGCAAAGCGAGGAAGGGCAGACGGGCAGTCCCGCTGCTGCCCCTACCCATTCCTACTTCTCGCATGTTATCACTGAAAAGTCACACAGCGAATCTAGAGCAGTTTTGCAATTCTCTTGCCAAACCACGAACGCAAACTTCCCAAGCTGAACTGCTGCACTTCTCGTGCAAAGGGTTCGAGTCATTCAAAAAAATACTTCTTTACTTTTACAGAAATACGACATCAAAAATACAAGCGGACTGTGGATTTTCCGCTCAGCGACCCCAAATCATTAATCTTTATTAGTTTCCTTACAATAGTAAGAGCAGAAATTGAAAGCTAAAGTCAGGCCTTTATTAAACAGCAACGTTCTTGCAAATTTTGTTCTTATTCTGCTTTAGGTTTCTTTCAACCACGTTTCCAAAAGCTTAAGGCCAGCTGCCTATGTCTGGGAAACAATTAACGACTCGGGACTCCTCAACATCCCCCCATGCACTAACTAAAGCCCTTCCTTTTATTACTTTTTGACTTCATTATTACAAGCTAAGTTTGTGCTAGAAATCAGATTCCTCTTCTGTGATCTAAGCTGGTCAGGCATACCAGGAAAATACTAAGCTAAGGAGATCTGGCATCAGTGCCATGTTCCAGTTTTGTACAGCACTTCAAACCAAATTTGTGGTTAAAGTACAAATGAATTATATCTCATTTATCCTGACATTTATCAGCCTGATATTCAAATCACAGCTTCAAAGACATGATTAGAGGAGATCAGCACACTAGTCCTAAATATTTACTTCATTTCTATGCCTCATATCTTTAATTTTGTTGTTAAAAAAGGCACAAGCCTGGCCTAGCACTGGATTAGGTTAAAGAACATGCCAAAACACACCAAAAGATTATTTGAGGGAACTGGAAGTCACAAGCCAAGGTAAACATTTCCAAACCCACAGTGAACTTGTGAAATGAGTGAATTTGTGAGGTTTGAAAAGTTAGTAATAAAGATGATAATCCAGACGCTTTGAGAAAACATGGACTTTCATCCTATTTTTGGTTCAGCAATGTGTGGCTTAATAATGAAATGACAGGTATGTGGTATTTTTAACACAAATCAATAGAGGGGGAGAAATAACAGTCACTGGTTTTTGATGAGCTATTGCACCTTAAGGCCCAGCAGACTTTAAATTTTGGGTACCTGTTTTTATCTGACCAACTTGGTGGGCTGTAGATCTGCTTTTCCTACAAGCTGAGCGCATGCTGGTCCACAGCATTTCTTTGGAGACGTGACCATGAAACAAACTGGAAAGGCAAAGTCTCAAGCCTAAAAGCCTAATACAGATGGCACCCAAATTAAGTGGTTCCTCCTGAGAGAACTGGTCGTAACCTCTCTACTTCAGCTTTTGTTCGACACGTGGAAAAGAAGCCTACCTTCTGTAGAGAAGCGTGATCGAGAGTATGTAGTAATTGTGTTCTGAATTTAAGAAAGCAACATACCTGCCAAGGGTGAAAAATTTGCTTTTTCTTACGAAAAGCATTTCCTTAGAATAATTCCTATTTGCTTTCCTACAATGAACAGATGTCTTTTCAGTATACAGGCAATAAAAACACAATTTAAACCACAGACATGTGAAAAGTGATGCACTGCATCAGTATACATCCACAGGGCAGTCTCTGGTTGAAGAGCACACATTAAATCTTAGCTAAAAGTGTCTCATTTCTGGTAAATACTCAATCTTTCTCTTTCCCAATAACTTTTATGCTTATGTTTTCAACCACCTCTCTCCTCAACCTCATCCTGACACTCCAGATCAGCAGCACATTAATTCGGCAGAGGTTGCAGTCCCGAGGCCGGAGCTCGCCGTCGAGCGAAGCAGGATTTATGTCAGATGCGAGTACCAGAATATGACTGAGCATATTCTCATCAGAGCTGGCCTGAAATCACACCGGCTGAACTTTAGGAGAAGCTATATGTGAACGCTATCAACACTCTCACCAACATGGCAAGAAATGTATCATTATCAAGCTTGGTAATTTATACATATCCATACTGCATTTCACATTTGGGCAAATTTAAGCACTGGAAAGTACGTCTGTACTTCTACTGCTTGGCATTTTGTGCTTTTTTCTGGTATTTTCTGTGCAATCTTGGCAAATGTCCAGAGTCCAGCAGGTCACTCTTCAGGCTGGGACTCTTGTAAATATGTTAAAACCCCTTTAGATCAACTTACTTTTCTGTCATTAGGTTCAACGTTTTCACCTTCGTAGTCACCCTTTAAAAAAAAAAAAAAAGAAGAAAATATGCGTCATTCAGGGAGTCGTGCCCAGAGCTGCTCTGCATCTTGCATACCCGTGTATCCCACTCACTCAATGCACCAAAACCAGAAAAAGCAATCCGTAAAATAATGCTGTATTTTAGGAGTTCATTTGTCATAGCACACTCTGTCTTCTGTCGCCAGGCACATTAAGAAACAGTAATAATGTCTGTCACTGAGGAAAAAGGAATGAATAAGTGATAAAGGTGGCCTAAAAATGTCAAGGGAAAGGATGTGGTATTGCCACGGTATTTGGGGTTCAGCTCAGTCCACTTGAAAGAGAAGAGACCAGCTGAAAGAGCTGATCCCTATCCAGACTCTCCAAACACTCAGGGCTGATTAGATCTGAGGTTTGAATTTGGAGCTATTTTAAAATATGATAAAGGAGTAAACTAAGACAATAAATAACTTATATACAAGACTATCAGTAGCTGTCTAAAGACGTGAGACAAGGACATGCAGAGAAGTTTATTTAACCTTTCTGGATTTCTAAGCGATATTGCTGTAGTTTAAGAGTACCTGACATTTATGATAAACATCAGGCAGATAAAGAGGCTGTTCTGGTCTCAGTTACACCGAGATAAAATACTTGTGGTCCCCTGTAAAACCAGCGCGAGTGAGGGGAGCAGAAAACTAGGAAGATACACTTCATCTTCACATCCCACGCTGGCAAACCGGCACCAGGCTCGACAGCCCTTGTACGCTCACACGGCCAGTACATCGCGAGCAGCACGGCTGCCACGTCCCCTCCACATCTGTCAAGCCTTGCTGAATGGGTCGAGCTAAGAACATGTGTTTGTCAGTTCTAGCCGTGCCTTGAACCTCTAAGTAAAAATGTTACCGGCATCCAACTGCTGTGCACCTCTGGCAGGATGGGAATCCCCGGCTCAGATAAGTGTGCCACCAAAATTCCCTACCTCTCGCTAATCCTCTTGATGAACATTATAGCTGAACACACTCTGACATCTTACCAAACCGCTTAAAAGCAGGTTTCATCAGTAAGAAGGTCTGCAGCTCCATCCAGCCCCGTAAAATACGCCACTTCAAATTCTTGCTTATGGCTTTCCCTCCAGTGGCAAGCAATCACGTGGACGCACAGCCACGGACATCTCTGCGCTTGCAACGGGGATGCCAGGGAGATGTGGATGAGGGAACCAGCCCCTTGGTGCCCCAGGAATAAACACTTTTCCTCACACCGACACCAAGGATCTCGGCAGCAGAAGGTCAGAAAATAACAGAAGCATTTTGTTTGCTAAGCCACTGAAACAACTCTTCTACTGTTACGTTCAAACGTGACTTCTGATCATCAAAGGTAGAACAGAGGTGGGGAGCTCATTAAAAGCGAGCAGAGTGATGGAAACAACTGGCAGAAGTTACTGCAGTCGTGACACAAGCGAGCAGGAAGCCAGGATCCGTTTGGGATGATGCCATTAATATGTAACACATTAAGGATTTCTTGCTGTCAGATAGCAGACATGTAAAATATATTCCAAGATCACTTACGTCATGCAAAGGATATGCAGCGCTATAAACTCCGTTGGCAAGCAGACTGGTGATCCCTTGAAAAATAAAGACATGATAGTTATTTACAATTTCGAGGTTAGACAGTCTCACTTTACCATCCTTCCTGGACATTTCCCTCAAAATAACAGTCATTTTGGTCAGATAATGATTTTCCTGCCATCTCATTCCTTTCCATGTAGTTTCATTTTTAATCATACAGGTTATTAAACATGACTCATTTTACAAAATGGAAAACTGCAGAGAGCAAAAGGAAGTCATATATATTTGAGAATCAAGAATTAGAAGCCAATGACTTGAAATTAGTCATTAAAATAAATTATATTTTCTGAAAAGCCAGTTTGATTTAAGGGCAAGCCTGCAGATTTGAAAGTGTGTAGCAGAAGGCTCGATCAAAAGAAGAATATGGCTGGAACTGATGGCATACGGGAACACGCATACGCACGCACCATCCACACAAAGTTTTGAATTCAGATTTCAGATTGATTAGAGAAATTGTAGGGAAAGCCTTTGCGAAGACCTTGGCGTGATACTTACCATATTTACCACATTTTCGTCTTTTATTTAAAAGGGCAGTTTCCTTCTTTCTTCCCTCTCCTTTCCCTGTTTACACATCCGTTTATTAGTGACATGCATGAGGTTGAAAGCAATTAATGCTTCATCTATAAAATGTATGCGGCATAAGGGACCTTGGGGAGTCCTGCCTTCCCAGGCGTGGTATCGCTCCCTAACTTGGGACCAGAGCATGGGTGGCTGGGGAGGAGTTAAGTCAGTTTGGAGGAGCACAACGGCGAGGGCTCTTCGATACTGCAGCTCGCTGCGCCGCTCCCAAAGGTCACTGGGCTGGACCGGGATCTTTGAGGGCTGTAGCACATTACTTCTCTAAAGTTCTTGCCACAGCTGGTGGCATTAACATAGCTTCTTCCTGTTATGGAGTATTACCCACATCTGAAGGTGTCGTGTTATCCGTGGAGATACATTTGGGGATTCAATGAACCAGTCTCGGGTGCTGAATCAGAGCTAAATCAAGTAACTTGTCTTTGTGCAAGGCTAAGCTGATTAATGCCAATTAAAAAAAAAAAATCTGGCCACTGGCATCGTGAAGAATTTAAGAGGACTTCCAAAAAGTTAAAGAAAAATGATGTGCTACAGTGTGCTCCATGTTGCCCATCAGTCCATCACTAACAAAAGAGTGTAGGACTGGATTTGAAGGAACAGCAACTATGAGCCAGGAAACGGCTCACTGTAGGTTCACCGAGACATTTTTGATTGTTCTGGAAATGAGAATTCTTCAAGTTAATTAACATTTTTGGGATACTAATCACCTGCTGGAGGAACTGCTCCAGGAGCGCTCAGTATCCTGCAGTATCATTCATTTTCAAAGTCCTGTTTAAGATTATACAGTACTATGAATTGTCTGCAAATGTTTCCATGCTTCTGGCAGAGACAACTAGTGAGCAGATAGATACATTATTTTTCTAGGGCTGTGTGACTGACGGAAGAGCTACATCGTACCCTTCTACATTCAGCATTTAACAATGAAGACAGATTCACATTTTCACAAATCCACACAATAAATAACAAAGACTGCAGTGTTCACTGGGCGGCCGCCTCTTTCCTGCTGGGCAGAAATGTTGCAGCATTATCTGTGTTTGCTCAAATCTGTTTGCAACCTTTTCTGGGTTGTAACCCAGCATTCCAGTGCTGGAACACAAAGGACCCGATTGAGTTATGCCAAGTATACTCACGGACGGCCTGGCCTAGTGACATTTTTATTAGGTATACTGTGTGACCTCGCCAGTCTCTGGAAGAAGAGGAATGATCTGGGAATCCTAACACTTTCCTTTCCTTTAGCCTCTGCTCCCCGGCAAGAATTCAAACTGAGCTGTATGACCTTCCCCTTTCAAGAGTACAAATACGTGATTTCCAGTGAAAATGATCCAGGCACTAGACTTGAAAAGGGTCTTGAAAGTCACAGATTAATTTGGATTTCCCATGCTACAGGGAAATAGTACTTCTGTTAATACTGGCTGAACACCAAAATTTAGTGTATATAAGGACTCAACAATTGTGCATTGTATGTTGTTACTTCAACAGAAAAGTCAAAGCATGGAAATGATTTCTGGCATAATTTTTCTTCTATTATTTGATGTATTCTAAGCAGCTGATGGGTCAACACTGAACAGAACTACCCGTAATTCAAGTTCCCATTGTTTTATTTAACTGCGTGTAGGCAAATAAGTGCTATAACAGATTCCAACAGTTATCAAACATTTTCTCCCATGTTCATGCACTTCTCTCATACAAATATGTTTCTGTTGGTTGTCTGTTAAGCTTGGGTATGAGGGAATTCAGCCTTCCACCTTATGTAATTTGTTTTACCATTAACTATTTGTTAACTTTGGTCCCACAGTCAAGCATATACCTATACATCACGATACGTATAAAAGAAAAGTATATAACAGCTGAACAGGAAAGGCTGCCAACAAGTCTTTAAGGTGACCTGATTTGTAATTCATGTTTACCTGTATTATGAATTTAGTTAGAGCACAAACCCTAAGGCTGAAATCATAAAACTGCTGGCCGTGGCAGTATAAACTTTGGACGCGCTGACTTGCAACAACTGTTTGGAGGGCTAAGAGATGAGCCGGCTTTCAGTGCATGCCTTAGCCCCTGGCCGTTCCACTGGGTTAATCTCAGTTCCACTTAGGGCAGTGTCTTGGCAGTCATCAGTTAAGACCATTTCACTGAAGTCATTAAAAAGGTATCCCACAATAAAGATGTGAGGTTTCCACTTAAAAGGAATAGGCCAAGCCACAGACTTTCACTGCAGTTATTGAAATTCATGGTAATACCCTAATTCACTTCAGTGAGTGTAAAACTGAACCAACGCAGAGCATGTATTATCCATGGGTTTACATCACCATCCAGTCCTGCTGCAAAGAACCTGACTAACATCTGCAGAGGCTACACGCTTACTTACCATTTAATTTAGAGTCGAATCTATAAATTCACATTTGAAAAAATTCCAAACAGCTACATTCATTTAATTAAATTTCCAAATCAAATAATTATATCCACATACACCAAATTAGAGAGCGGGGGAAAAACCTAAATTCCATAGCCAGTTACAACTTGCGTGTATTTTCAATACCTGAAAACGATATCGACCTTAAAGCTAAATAAAGTTTCTTACCCATGCTATATTTTGCTTTGGTACATGTTGTTCTTTTCAGTATTTCATAAACCTATAGAAGTAAAATAAAAGAAAGGAAAGGGTTACTTCAGATACTGCCAGCGAAAAGCACAATCTTTTTTGTGGACAGCTCAAATATTGGCAAAGCCAAGATGTCGATGAAGTCATCATTCTTTAATAAAAGTCACGGTATTCAGGAGAGCAGGGGTTCAAGATTTCCATGCCGAATTATCCATACAAGAGAGAAAGGCTTAACTAAATAGCCAGCTACCAAGATAACTGATTGGGGGAAAAAAGGTTACATCTAACCACTCACGTAACAGAAACTCTGTTTTCACTCATGTTAAACATGGACCAAAGCTCAGAAGTCCTCCTTTACTGGGGCCAGAGGGTGCACTGGGCCAGCTCTTCCCTCGCCTCCAATGGCTCAAGCTGTCTTCGACCCAAGGACTTCAGCCGAGCTTCGGGCTCACAACGTGTACGCAGCACGCAGCGTTCATCAGACACTGGACTAACACAGGCTGACCTTACAATTTCTGAACTTGCACGACCTCAGTGGCAAACCAGATGTATTTATTTTACAATTTATTGCATGTATTGTCAAATAACCTTTGCACATCACAGCACGCTGCCCAAGCGGTCAAGCTTTCGCCCTGCGCCGCTGCTGTGCAGTGATGCTCTTCAGCAAGGGCAGCATTTGGCTGGCATGAGGCTGGCAGGGGAGCGGCAGCAGAGGAAAACCATGGGCAGAAGCACCCGATGCCCATTGCCTGGCCCGTGTGGGGAGTCACGGACTGCTTCCCTGGGGATGCTCACTAATCCATGTGCTAACTCGGCTGCCGCCTGCCCAGTGCATGGAGGGAAGCGAGCAAGGGCAAGCCCCACAGCTCATCTGCCTGTTGTTGTCTTCTAGCTCCAGTGAGTTAAAGGGCTGTTGCAGAGAGATTTCCAGTTATACAATGTTGTTGTTTTTTTTTAAAATAAGTAAAAGGTCTTTGGCTTAGTTTCTATTCTTCAAAGATTCACAGGGACTGAATAGATTCCTGTTCATTTTGCAGTAGGTGGAAGGGTCAATATTTGCACTGCGGTTTAAAAATGCATATGACAGAGCCAGGAGAGAACTTTTAGAAAGAAGAATACAAAGAGAAATGCATGCAGGGTAAAATGATGCTGGAAAACATTCAACACACCTTTTATTACTGGGTGATTTGCAGGGATTTCAAACAAAGCAACATACTACCCGCATTATTGCTATACGCCCAGTGTTTCTTAAGTGGTTTTAAAAAAAACCCCATCCCTCCTGTTCCTCCCAGCCTCTGCTGTCAGCTCCTTTGGTTTCAGTCCATTTTTCAGTTAGTCTTGCTCACCCGTTTGTCCTGTAGTGCCATTTTTTGCTGCCTTTCTCAGACAACTTGTTGTCACAAATTTTAACTCTTCAGTTGCTCTCTTAAGTTTCTTGTGCTTGCAAGTTTTCTTACTATCTATCTAGACATACAAAAGAAAATCTACAAACTAAAGCTACGCTTTTTTCCTAATCTCCAGTGAAATGTTTTATTGCACATAAACCAATTGAATGTCTGTCTTTTCCAGTTCTATGCTGCTGCATCTGCCTTCCCTGGTCAGACTCACCTAGCCCTGATAACCTGCGCCCGCACCAAATCAGCGCACTTCAGGCTACAGGGGAACTACATCATGGGGTCCACACGCTGGAATTTCAAAGCAGGAAAGGAAAGTCAGATATCTTACACCCCTTATCGGCATCGCAATAAAAGACAGCTATAATTGCGATATAAGCTCTTTTTGAAACCACTTAGCATCCAAAAGGCTAATGTTAAATATAAGATAAAAGCACGCTCACAGCCACATTCCGACACACCGATTAGTGCCAGTGGAACAGGGCAAAGAGTCCATGCTATACTTTGAAAAGTGTTGCAGCAAGTGCTGCTTGGCATGGTCCCTTCCAGCTGCCCTGGATGTCACATGAGCTGTCCTTTCAATTCCCCCCTCAGCAGCTATAAAGGCGGCTGCACCTTCTCCCCCGCTCTATTCTATGCTCTGCAAGTCACAGGGAAGCACTCAAATGTAGTTCATGATATCATATTCCTGTATTAGCCTTCATTTCTGTAAGGGAACTGCAGAAACTTAATTACGAGAGGAAAAGTCCCATGGTAGCACTGGAGGAGTAGACAGACCCTCCAGCACGAAGGCAGGAATGGCTCAGCCCAGTCCCAGTGCTGCGTATGCATACAGCACGCTTGCTAGCGTAATAGGGGTGAACGGATGCGTAAACAATCAGAATAAGATGCAATTTTTTGTCCTTGTTGCATTTCCTTCATGTAAACGTTAATGTTAAACACAAATCATAAATTATGTTAAATCAAAATCAGAAACCTCAACACTTTTAACACCATTCTAGAGAATTTCCCCCTAGAATTATAAATAATATTCCCTGTAAACACCTGGCTGTTTCATTGGAATTGGCCTTGGGAGATTTCCCAGCATTTTATGAAAAGAGCAATGTGTAGTTACAAAAAGGTACAGGAGTCCCAGGGGTGCAGGCAGCTGGTGGCAGGACCAGCGGTAAAATCGAAGTCTATACCTTCCTGGTGATGTCTACTAAGAAACTATGTCCAGGATTAACTGTGAACTAGAAAGAAGATCCAAATTATTTTCCAAAAGGCACCAACCTGTTAGCATCAAAGACTATTCATTACATAAGCTAAAGCTGGAAATGCTCTGTTTATAATTTCAGTAACTGATGTCACAGGCGATCCCTGGCATTTGGTAAAGAAAGGCAAAATTGCAGCAGGCACTGCACTAAAGCTGGCAAAGGGGCTATTAACACCAGGACTAAGGCACCATCCACCATGAATTATTTATATACAGTACTTACTATAGTGCTTCTCGTTTTGCTGTCAAAGAAGGAATCTCTGTCAGACAAATCAAATCTGTTAAAAGATTAGAAGGAAGCCCATTAGGTTAAAAAAGCGCCAGTAATTTCCTGCTCTTGTTGACCCCTTCAATATTTTCATTTCTCTTGGGGATCTCTCTTAGCTAACATTAAAGAGTAGCTTGTAGAAACCTCGTTAAAAAGAAACTCCATCCCAACCCTCATATTTTAAAGAGGCCGCTTATACATTTCACTGGTTTTATATATTTATAGGTTTTTCTGCACAAAAGAGACTGCTGATGCTCATTTAAGGTGAATTCCCGACCACTGCTGGCCCTGACTTTCTCTTAATAATCTTCACATTGTATCTGTACCTTAAACCCTGTAAGGCCACTCTTGCCTCCCTTCTTCAGCAAACACACAGGTGGCCTCACTGACAAAAGCCACCACTGCCAACAGCTCAAGGCACATCCACACCTAAGCTAAGGAGCATCTTTGGGGCTTCCTCTGAGCCACCAGACTCCCGTGCTGTAGGAATATCCTATGTAAAATAAATACATAAATATATTTCCTGCAAGTCCAAGAACATGTCAAACATCACATACATTGACGGGTCCAACTAACATGTTTGTAAATCTAATACACGACTATCAGTGTTCTGCATCCCTTGATTAAAAACTAAAACCCCTGTATGTTCAGTGAAGAAATCCTGCCCTGGGACTGCTGTTTGTTCCAGCTGGCACATACATAAACACAGCCTTCAAAGCTTCTCCTCTGGGACGCTGGCCAAGGAAGAGCGGCAGCAAAGCAATTCCAGGGCAGTCGAAACTTTGGCTGGGCCCCACCTTATGATTTTTTCCTACACCCACATTTACAGCTATTCTTACTGAGCTGAAATCGATGGCAAAGCTACCGTGGACTTCATACCATTTCCAGAGTCCACGCCTGGCTGGCAGTACACGCGTGAGCTGCCCATACCAGATGAATGAAATTATTCTGAAATTTATGAACCCACATCTCTGGCTACAAATTCTACCGAGCATTTTATTTTATATGGAAAAGAGACTGTTGTAAACCACATTATAAATTTTGCTGGGCAGTCTAACAGTTGATGTGTGTGTAGTTATATAGATAGGTGTTACACACACCACAACAGCAGCACAAAGCCTCACTCCCCAACAGTGAGCCAAAAAAAAAAAAAAAAAA
>Ga0065711_1037585_pt1 | contig 19686 bp, 11 predicted proteins | sample Hoacrofraction12_FD_59098 | JGI IMG/M metagenome (GOLD analysis project Ga0065711, IMG submission 59098) | Hoatzin crop microbial communities from Cojedes, Venezuela - Epithelial fraction 12 v2 (version 2) | ecosystem: Host-associated > Birds > Digestive system > Esophagus > Crop | place... | reverse complement strand
AGCCAGGGCACACTGCTGGCTCATGGTTAACCTGTCGTCCACCAGGACACCCAGGTCCCTCTCCGCAGAGCTGCTCTCCAGCAGGTCCGCCCCAAGCCTGTACTGGTGCATTGGGTTGCTCCCCCCCAGGACATGCTGAAGAGCTTTCCTGAGTTAGGATCCTAGTACTTAGTAAATACAATCACATTTTCTCAAGTTTTTGCCGAGTGTAAATATTGATGATGAGATCTGAAACTCTGAAACATGGATCAAGAATAGCCTGTGATCAGGAAAAGGCAGATAAATGGTCATGGAAAAGCAGAGAGATTAAGAAACACAGAAGTAAAGCAAAATAAATCAACCTTAGCAAAGTGGGATTTATTTGCCAGTTTTTATTTGTATCACTTCATACAAAGTGACTCTTAAAACCTGTAGATGTGCCACATTTCTGCTTTAAAGAATCATCTTGCCCTGACTTGCTTTTTTTCCTTAGTTATTCACGTGAGTGTTAATGTGTTGAGGTGTGCACAGCAGAAATAAACCCAGTTAGAAAATCAGGGCTTAGTGAGTGAGGGAGGTGTGGTGGAACCTTGCAGCGCTTCTTGAGGGCCTCCAGATGACCATTGCCAAGTCTCGTTCTTGTAGAATTTAATATGTATCTCAGAGAAGAATCAGAGCTTTCTCCCCTCTTGCTGACCAGCACTGACGAGAGCTTGTAAAAGGTCAAAGTGTGATAAGAAATACATAAAGATGAAAGAGTGCCTTTATGACTCACTCTCAGACACAAAATACAGATAATAGAGCATCTTTTAAAGAAATCTTTATAGAGTTTATATATAATTTTCCATTTATATCATGGAAGAACAGAGGGGAATATAATAAGGTTATGATTTGTTCTGCTTAAGCTTCATAATGATAAACAAGATGGCAGTAAATTAAAGCTATTATATTATCAGTATAATTTTTCTTCAGATTCTTTTTTCACTGTGATTTACCATTCTCCCCTCTCCTCTGGTTTATGCATCAATGGCTGCATAAATAAGATCTGATCCTTGTAATGTGGACAAAATCACAAGTGTAAGGCTGGAAACTCCTTTCAGTCTGCTTAATAATGTTTTATACTTTGTCTCGTGTATATATAAGGATACCTGCCTATTTGATTATAGGAGAAAGATTTCTGTCTGGAGCATATGAGGGGAGATTGTTTCTCCTGTAGATTTTGGTGGATCATGTATTTTTATTTCATGAAACTTGTCACAGCTGATTTCACCCTTTCAGGGACAGGTTTTTTAGGTAGTTTTAGGTGCATATTTTTGCATATATTATAAAATAAAGGACCATAATAGTGGTGTTCTTTGGGAGACTTGTACAGAGGACTTGCATATAGCTTTAAATTCTGTGAACTTGCTGGAATGCAGCACTGTTTAAGGTTTTATCTGGATTATGAGTTATTGTGTATGAACATTTCAGTGAAATGTAAAGATCACCATGAATCAGAAACCCAGGTGAAATGCTTGTAAAGATGATAAATACTTGATACTTGAAGATTGTATTGAAATTACTTAATAAGGTAGAGTTTACAATGTTTTTAAAATTAGCAAAGATTTGGTACATGCTTAAAAGCTACCAGTTCTCTCTGTTTCAGTTGGTGTAGGTATAATCACTAGCTGTGTGTTTTATTGCCAGGGTGTGCTTAAATCATGCTCGGCGCTCAGTGAAGCTTTGCTGAAGAGTGTCAGTCAATAGTTGCAAAGCTGTCAAGCACTTTCCCCTAAGTTGAATTTACACAGGCACCTCAAGAAGAAATTAATGAAGTCTTGTTTCACTGCACATGTGGTGCTGTTTTTAATAAACTTTTAGTGATTTAAAGTACTTTCTGTGTACTTGCCTTTTTGTTGATTACAAAATGGATAAAAGCTTCGCCAGCATTAGCAGAATGAGGGGAAATGCAGTTTACTTTTTTTTTTGTGGCAAATACTCACTTTAGGTTGGCGATATGTGAATTTACTCACTTATTTTTTTATACCAGTGATAGATTATTCTCACTTCTACTTAAATTTGACAAGCTGCGCAATGCTAAACCCTGCTAAAATGGTGCGAAGACCCAATTACAGAAACTACAAAGGCATGCAAGAGTAAGCAAAGAAAAAACATATAAAAGGATTAAAGATCAAAAATAGAATGGTTCCAGTGAAACTACGTTAGGAGGCATCAGGCAGGAAAACATGAAAGAATTAGAGTATGAAGAACAAAGCTTTATAAGGCTGCTGAAAACTGACAAATGCATTTTAAAAATTATTTCTGTTAACTCTCTTAATTAGAATGAAAATAATTTATTGAAAAAGCACGTGTTTTTCAATGTTGTAATGAAGTAAACACTTTAATTGTATTCTTAATACATTTTGTTTATGGAGTTGGAGTTTCGTCTCGGAGTAGTGGTAGCTGGCTTTAACCAAGGATTTAAGAAGTAAATTGTGTCTTTAATTTTAAATAAAATGCTATCAGAGATTTATGAAGAATGGCAGGGTGCATTTACCCTAAGACATGCTTACCCATGTTAAAGATGCTAACCCTTTTATTCCTTCTGTGGCTTTAAACGCTACCTTTCCAGATAATCTTTATTTCCCTATCCAGTAGACATGGTGTTGCACTGCACCTAGAGCGCTGACACATTTGTCCTGGTGCAATCAGGAATGAAAATGGCGTTTGACCCTTCCTTTTCTTCATGCAAATGATTATTGCATACAACTAATTTTCTTTGCACAGGGAACTGGGAGAATGGAATAAATGAAAAATAACCCTTCCAGTAACAAGACTTAATTACTTGTGATACCCCACGTTCCCCGGAAGAACCAGACGAAGAACAGACTTCTACGGTGTTGCTAAAGGGATTTCTGTATTTCCCACATACAGGATTTCTGCTGAAGGTGAGAGAACCAGTTTAGATAGTAATGCGGGTCCCAATCACAGTAGCTCCTGAATATGTTTTAACATTTAACTGACAATTGTAGAAGGGCTTTCTTTAGGTAGAAGTCTTTGAAATACTCCAGAACCTTGGTATAAATCAATACTTTCTGTGTATTTTTGGTCAGCATGGGACCACATTCCTGTAGCAGTTCATCTGAACCTATTATTCAGGTTTCCCTTTCCATCTCCTGGACCTACTGAGGGTATCAGTTTGGGAATGGATGAGAAGTGCTGTCATTTTTCTAAATTTTTTGTAGAAGCATGGACTATGCGTAGACAATCACTGGCTCTTCTCTGGGGTTGTTCTCCACGTAGCTGTTGCAGTATGGTTGAAGCCTGGGAGGGATACAGAGCAAGACAGATGGTTTCCCACAGACTTCCCCTCTAGCTCTTTCATCTTTCATCTAACTATTAATTCATCTGTTTGGATGGATACATTCACGCATGGAACCAAGATGAATAATAATGAGATTTTTAATAACTCCCTACATTTGCATTCCTTGTAACTCTTTACATGGTTCTAGCTGATTAAAATGAATCATTTACATAATTAACATATGGTTATAGTGTTGGCTTTAATATGCTGATTATCTCAGTACTTTTGTCTAGAGTCAATTGGATTCAAACTGTAACAATTGTTTGAAGTGAAAATAGTTTATTCCTGTGAGGGTTGGTGAATATTTGCCATGGGGCCTGATTTGAAATAGCACAACTGTCCAAGAAATTCTTTAACGTAAAACATGCATTAAAAAAGAAAAGAAAAAGTCTATTACCTCTGCTGTGTTTAGGTCAGGCTTTACAAATAGCTTTCTACTGTTAGGGAGACTTCTGCTATTAGTTCCTTATTGAGATACAAATAAAGTACTAGGCATAGTATTAAGACTGAATCAAGACAACCAATACAGGTCTAATTGTTTCTTGATTTTTAAAGACTTTTTCGTTTCTTTTCTTTAAATCAGGTTTAGAAATAATAACAACTTTTTCTAAAATTAGGTTAAGGTAGAGTTATGAAATTTTTTTATTACACAAAATGTGTTTCAATATTTTTATATTCCCTAGATAACCCTACTCTTAAGATTAAAAGAGGAGTAGTTTTTGTGTTTGTTATTTTGCTTGTTTCCCTCTGGCATGTATGTGTAGCAAGTAACACTGAAGCAATTGTATTTTAAGAAATGGTAGAATATTTCTTCCAGTTTTGCTATCGCTCTTGATGATGTGCTTAGCTTCCTAATGCAGAGGCTGCCTGAAAACAGGAGAGAGAAGAATTGTCAGGTTTTGTGGTTAGGTAACTAACACTTGTGTCAATGAATGCTTTTTGAATGTTCATGAATATTTGAAGCAAATATGTGTTAATTGCACTACTGTTGTCCACAATTAGTCTGTAGTAGACATGATTAATTGTAAAGAGCCCTGACATTTATGCATAAAAGGCTTGAGGTCAAACAGAAATGGAGAAAAATGGTTGCTGCAGCATTGGCAGATGGAATACTAATGCATTTTGACTCATACTGAGAATAATGATATTTCTACATCAATAGTAAATAATTGTTTTAGAATTGTGGAATATTCTTTTCTGCTTTGCTTTTCTGTCTCTGTTTAACTTTCTTCCCTCCTACCCCAGGATACCACAGTCACTAGTTATTTTTACAGCGTAGTCTTTAATTGGCTTGAATGCTTCTTTGTCAAATACTTTACTGGAAACCCACACCAAATTGCTAGCTGGGAAAGGCCTATATCGATTTGCTTCTCTGAGGAAAAGCGTAATGGAAGAATGTTCTGATGATAATTATGCATGCATTTTGAAGGAAGCCTCTGGGATCTGTGTTGGTATATATCCTATCAATAAATGAACTTCCCATGTTCCTAGGACGCCGGCTTTAATAACATTTTAGCATGCTTGTGACGTTGAGTAGTAAATAATTCAGCAGACAGACTCTCAGTGTTTTAATTTCTATCTTAATAACGAACAGACCATGTTCATAGCGTCATCACCAGTGTGTGTGATCTATAGCTATTTGGGTCCTTTTCCACCACAACAAACACCACGTAACACTTAGACCAGTACGCTACACTGCTCCCAGTGGATGGAACTGTAGGGCTGCAGCATTCTTTACGGGTTGCTGGTCCCAAGCCCTAGAAGTTTTTAAAAATCGAGAGACCCTGGTGGATCCTCCTTTTAAGAAAGCTGGCGGTATGGTTGATTCAGTGAACACAGCATCACATAAACCGAAGACTGCCTGCGTACACGAGGTGTACAACAGTCTAAGTGTATGTGCACCTGGAGCAGAGGGAGGCTTCTTCCAGCTCTTCAGTGTTTCGGAGTTTACTGATAAGCTCCCTTTGTTAAAATTTACATTAATCTATCTAATTATTTGTAAGTTATTGATGGACTCAGTAATCTGGTGAAATTCTGCTGGTTTAGATCCTGAGTGAATGTAGTCCTTAGTATAAAGGCTGAACAGAAAAGACTTTCCGGTAAATTATCACTATTTAAAAAAAAAAAAAAAAGCATGACTCACTTAAGCAAGCAGAATTCCCTGCCTTCATTTCTTGCATTTTAATAATTTTCAGGTTGTCATGCTTTTACTGATGTAGCATCCGTGGAAGATAGGCTAAACCTTTCCAGTACCCTTCATAAGTTTTTATTTGCTTGTGAAACTTTGCTGCAAGGTACAGAATTTCATACTACTTAATAGTTCCCATTTGAAATGCAAGGAAATTATATTTTCTGTTTTAAATGGGTTATAGTGGTTTCACTTAAAGTTTATTTTGCTATTTTTAGTTCTCTGCAATGGAACAAGTTTTTATTTATTTACAGTTTTTGCCGCGTGGCCATTTGCAATTGCTTCTCAACACATCTTCAAAAGTTAGAGGAAATAAAATGGTAGCCTGGAAATACGTGATGATACTCGATGAATATTTTTAGCACATGAGTTTAGAATTAACTAACAGTACTCCTAAAAATGCTAATCTTACATAACAGTTTTTGAAACTTTGGTCCAGATGACAGTGTTAAGTGTTCCATGGAATCACGTAGACTTTCTAATAATTTTGGTTAAAAATGGCATGGTGATTGTTCCTGGTGGCCTCTGAGGAATGTTGAGGGTTGATAATGGTCTTTGCTAAATGGTCTGGAACACAGTGTTCTGTGGAAATCCCGCAATGGGTAATATTTCTTATGTAGTAGCTCAGCCTGCTGAATTTTTACTGTAACATACTTGCATCAGACCAAAACCAGGTAGCAAATGTTTACACACAATAGGGCCTTACATGATTCTCGCGTAATTGCATGCATAAATTTTTTAACAAACCAAAAATCTTTTTTTCATCGTAAAAAGGCATCCTGTTACCGGTTTTACTGTTTTAAAATCTACAAAAACTACCTAAATGAGAGAAATCAGTTGTACGTAACCCAAAGGACACTGTTATCTAGAAAGATTAAGTGAAATACTGTGTTCTCTCACTGAGTACTTTTTGAATTGCTCGGTGCCATTTGGTTACGTGGCCTCATTTTCAGGTGTGGCGTTCTTTTGAAGTAGAATATATGGTACTAATCTCCAACTTTCCTGTAATAAATGGTGGACTGTGGACAGGAGATGACCAAAAGAGAGTGCCTGGGCAAACCTTAATCTTTAATAAGGTGCAAAACTAGTCTATAACTGTCAAGGAATGACAGAAGAGCAGTGCTTTCAGCTTGCCTGCTCAGAATAGAAAATGGGGTCCTCTGAAGGGCAAGAAAGGCTACTTTATTCTTTATTGGGCTTGAGGCTATTATTGTGCCTGTGTTATTTAGTTATTTGACATTTGTGAGTTGCTGGGGTAAAAGGAAGTCCAGTTATTAATGTGAAAACAAAATTTAAAATGGATTTTTATGCTGAATTTGCATTGAAACCTCTTAATCTTACACTTGGATACAAAGCCTTATCTGGTGCTAAATGGATGCGGTTTATAATTTAGAAGTATACGGCATTTTTATATTAAAACAAAAAGCAGCTATTGGAGATAAAGAGGAAAAACAAGCAGTCATTCAATATTTTTCCAACTTCAGCTGGATGAAAAAACAGTGCAGAAGTTCAGTGTTTTAATTCTCTGAACTAGCAATTGCCTTGTAGAGTTCTTGATAATAGCTTTTTCTGTGCAGTCTAAAGTGTTTTCCCGAGCTTCAGCTAGAAATGTGACTCTTTTCTGTACCTGTATTGCCAGCTGAGCTTGTGTGCCACCAGTTGTTGGCCTGGGAGTGTGCAAGGGGCTTGTGAGTAATGCTTTGATCAGACTTGTGATGGATGCAGCTTCTGCTGCCTAAGTTACGTGATGTGTCTACCTTCCATGCTTCAAAGCTTCTTGGCCCGTGAAGCAATGCGTGCTGCCATCTTTTTGCAGCAATTTTGAACAAAATATAGCATTTCCAAACTTGAAGAATCTTGGGAAAATATTTTTGTCCACTGTTTTACAATGCAATTAATAAGGTGCTTATATACAAATTTTTGGCAATTTGCAGGATATTGGAATATTCACAAGATGTGCATTTTTTGAAGGATTTAGGTTTGCTTTTAGATAGTGAAATTAGGATTATTCAGTTTTTTTTTGTCTGAAGGTTCAGAAATTTTGAATTTACAAAGATCAATACAGACTTGTGTATCAGTTTGAACATAATATTTGTCTAGAGGCATGAGCATATACATATTTGAATATATAGCAAATGTGGGAGAGGTATGCTAGCAGATAATATACTGCCAAATTACTATTTCAGACTTTTCCAGAATCTTACAAAACAAAAACATTTCGTTATTTGATCGTTTGTTTTGAGTTCATAGGTATGTATGCAAGATACCTGCGTAGGGGTTAAAAGTTATTTAGCGTTAAAATAATGTTGTCAGTTTGTCTTTCTAAAGATATAATTTAGATAAAATCATAACTGGTGGTGGTGGTGATTTGTGCTGTTGGATGGTGTGACTATTCACTCCAGATCTGAACAGGCCGTTTAAACCTTTAAAAAACACCTGCTGAAATGTGAGGTTTACCCATTGTAGGGGTGAACCAATGGAAAATCACTGGTTTCGTGATTTGTACGTTGATTTTTCAGCCAAGTATAAATTTTTTCAGCCAAGTATAAATTTTGTCTGATTTTTCTTAAATTCTGTCTTTCTATGTTCTCAGACACGCATAAACATAGTCATAAGCATGCTGAGTAAAAAACTGACATGAATAAAGCTTGCCCAACACTGCAAACAGTTTTACTCCTGCAGAACAGCCTGCTCCTTTATAATATTTCTTTGAAAGTAGTCCCACTCCGAATGTGTGGATATCTGGGATTTTTTTTTAAAGCAGTTTCTAGTAGGCAACTGGTTGCTAGTGTCTAGTCTTTGCATTCATGCTCAGATTTGCAGGTTGGTAGCCTACGTGTCTTTCCAGGAAAACCCGTACAGACGAGGACAGCATTTCACAAGTGACGGATCCCCAGAGCATGCGTGTCTGTGGTCTGGCTCTGGTGTTGCAAAATGATACAAATGTAGGACACATTTCAGTCCTTTTAAATTCACAGTCATTCTTGTTCCGTGGGAATAACTGGCAGGACTATATGAAATGAAAGCAATTTGTGATAATTCTACTAAGAAGTGAGTAACAGGTACCGTCAAGAAGAGATGTTTCTATATCCTAGGCAAAAATACACCTGTACCGTTGACTCAAAAGTAACATTGATATAAGTAACAGTTGTGCATTTCTAGGATGCGCTGCGCTACAAGAAAAGGGAGGAATCTGCAACTTCTCCACTTCGGAATCATCTTAAGCTTTAGCGTTTCTTCTTTTGTAGTCTTAAATCACAAATGATAGTTTCAAGTTTTGAAAGAAGGCAGATACAGAACAAATCTTTTCAAGCAAGAGGTTTTTTAGGAAACTTTCAGGTGACTTTACAAACTTTTTTTGTACATTTGCTGTATCTATGTTGCTGGTTTTTGTCATGAGACTTGAGACATTTGTTTTCTGTGAGCAAAGTGTCTTGCAAATATGGTAAGTTTATTCACTAAAGAGTGATTTTGGACATATTGTTGTATATGTAGCTGTCAGTGGAGTTTCCATCTACTCTCATCATCATATTATTCAGTTAGGGTCGTAGCAATTTAAGTGTGGCACTGTGCCATTCCAGACAGATGGGCATGGGCCAACAGCGGAGAATACATGTTAACGGCCAAAGACTTCTTAGTAGCCTTGTTTGAAAGTGTGAGTGTCTCGGCCCACATGCAGCACGATCGTACATACCTGATCCATTTTTTTCCTTGCTCCTGCAGCTCTATAAAGGCGATGTTTGTCCTAGAAGAGTCTAGCATAGCCCTCGGATAAAACTCTGTAAAAGATCCCTTAGCTTTTCTCAGAAGACACTCATAGTCCCAAAGAAGTCTCCATAGCTCAGCAAATTAGTGGGCCAGTTGTCTTTTTTATTTTTATTTGCCTCAGATGAGTCTAATCAATTTACACAAGAAGGTTATTTACATCAGATTGAATAAAACTAATTTTAAAAAAAAAGTTTTCCTGAAGGTTGTTAAAAACTAAATATAGCACATTAGACTTTGTTTGTTTAACATGGAAATTATAATGACTTTATTTTTTATTATTTAACTAAGGACAGAAATTCTGTGTATTGGACACTGATTTCTTGTCCTGAATGGGCATTAACACTTTGTTAAAGCTTATTTTCCTTACTCTTGTTTAACGATTACAGCAAGTTGCTTTCAGGGAAACATTTTACTACTGTGTACCATGGCATAATTTAATAGTGTGTAAGGAATGCATGTATGTGGTCTGAACAAATTACTGGTCAGCTAACTTTAGTTGAGCAGTCAGGCATGCTTTGCATTTTAAATGCGTCACTATTAGTCACGGACACTATAAGTTTGGTAACAACTGCTTTAATCATGTAGTCGTTCCAAGGACTGTTGCTTTAGTTGGAAATTAGTCATTTGTATCACATTGCATTTGTAAGTAAAAGTGATGTAGAGTAATATCTGAAGGTGGGACTACATTGTGAGATTTGTCTGTGGCTGAAACTGTGCAAGTACCCTAACCAGATCTAGCTTTTAGATGTCTGTATGCTGACTAGAAAGTCTTAGCAAAAAAATCTCCAAAATAACAAAAATGTGTTTAAAGTGTTACTGTATTAGCTGTGAGTTTTCTTTCTGTGGAGAAGTATGCGTAACAGTGCAGTTGCTTTTTTCCCTTGGTCTCATGCTCATATGTGAGAGTTTGATTCATCCTCAGACATATTGACTTGAAAACTGTGGGTAAACAAGAGAGTAGAGTCATGCGATTGATGACTGTACAGTGGAAAGCATGGACTGTACCTGAAGAAAAGCTTCGAAAGTAATTGTGTTACTTCCTCTTAGATATACGAGTTGCATTACCCAGAGAATCGAACATTTTCTTGAGCCCATTCCTCTATCGCTTGGTATGTCTTCTTGGGTGTTATATTTTTTAATATAGTAAAAGTTTAAGAGGAGGAAAGAAAGTAATATTTAAGTCTTCTGGTTATTTATTGAAGAGCTTTGGTGATGCTATGGCATATCTTACATTACACTAAATTTCATTGTACAGTTCAGTTCCCAGCAAACTGGATTCTTTGAGCAATTCTGTTTTAAGTTATTAAAGGAGATGAATCAGTTCCTTTCGTAATCTTAAAGAGTATGAATACAGAATAAATTCCAGTTAAGAGGTGTGATTTAAGTGTAGCTCAACTTTTTTCCATAAAATACATAGTCTAGATGTCTAGAGGGGGCTGCTGCAAGCATCAGGTTTGACCTTTAACCTGTAATACTGCTATGGAGTCTGTCTGTTTTGTCCCAGCAGCCACACTGTATTATGTATTACCTTTTTTTTGTCAGTTGAGTGCTGGAAATGAGGTAATAAATAAATGCTTAAAAAATGTTTCTTGGTCTCTGCATTGTGTGCAGGTTTGTGGACAAAGAACGCACACTTCATTGAAGTGTGGTGTGATCATATTATTACATTTGTGACAATATAATAGGTGTAAGTAAATGTGTGTAACTGGAAAAAATACAAGAACATATTTTCATTATATGTGATTTCTGCTACAGCCGGACTGAATTGAAGAAATTAATGTTTTGTTAGTGTTGTATCAGCATCCACTTTCATGTGTGTTCATATAATTAGACATCTTGTGGTCTAAGGTGTAGCGATTTCGGTTCTTCAAGCTAGAAAGTGCACCATCGTCACTAATAGAGGTGTCACAATGGAGTGTAACACTGAAATGACTGTTATACCCTGTTGAATAGAGTCTGTGCAGGAACATCATACAGTTGTATCAGCTTGGGTAGTGTTTTGCCTGTGACTTACCTACCTCTTTCAGCTTGAAGTCATTACCCCTTGTCCTATTGCTACATGCCCTTGTAAAAAGTCCCTCTCCAGCTTTCTTGTAGGCCCCTTCAGGTACTGAAAAGCCACTATAAGGTCTCCCCAGAGCCTTCTGTTTTCCAGGCTGAACAGCCCCAACTCTCTTGGCCTTAGCCTTGCATTCCCTTCTGGCACAACACAGAAATTTAGCTGGTTCTGGCATCATAAAATATACAAACTCAATGGGGTCCTGGGGACAGAGATGCTATTATCTCACTTGACTACCGGAGCCTTAAATGAACGGTGAAGTTCTGCCCCTTAGGTGGTAGTCAGTACTGGGAGACTGCAATGGAGCAGTATTAATAACAGTAGTGCTGTATTTGCTTTGTAATGACTCCTAGCCAGGTTGGTTTTTCACACTTCTTATAGGCAGAAAGTGAGCCTCTCCATGGGTGAGTTTTTCTGGCCACCTCTATGTCATTATGTTCTGAGGGTTGGGTACTCTTACACTACATCCTTATCCCTGTGCAGCTCCATGTGGAAAAGGAGGCTTTTTTTTTTCCTTTCCCTCCCTCTCTTATAGATAACAAGTAAAGCTTTGCTGAGTTGGTGTTCGTAGCAGCACCTGGGGATCAGTGTTATCTCTAGAATGGTAACGTATGGGGCCAGTATTGCATCACATCCTCTCTAATGGGTAACTGTAAAGGGAATTCCATCATCCTATGTACTTTCCAGTGATTTCAGCATTTTTACTGTGAATATCCAAAGCCCACTGTATTTTACTTTAGAGGGGGGAGGAATGAGATAAGGTGAATGAGTGCCTATAAGAAAATATGTATACAAAAACCATAGACATCAATTTAGTCTTCAGTTTAGCGTGCACTTTCATGCAACCCATAGAGTAAATGGTCATTATAATGCTTAGAAATGAGGCAAAAAGCTTTTTCTGTGCTTACCGCTCATGTTTAAGTATCTGTTAGTTCATAGCCAGGTCTCAGAAAAACTTACTACTTAGTTAATATATTTGAACTAATGACCAAATGTGGCAACTTTATGAATTATGTATCAGTCTCTTGAGTACCAAACTGTGTGCTTTGGTTTTATTAAATCATCTCTGATTTTATTATCTTCATTCTATCATGCAGCAAGTTCATTTCTTTTGACTTTATTGTTCGGACTTTACAATTAAAAGATGCAAATTAAATTGTATAGTTCCCCTCCTGTCTTCATTATGATATTGATGAGTAATGTACTGGTTTTTAGAATTCCAAATACTGTTATAATTTAGCTTCCTTATAATCTAACAGTAGAAGATCGATCTAATACCTGGCATTATCAGTTTCTGGGCCCTGTATTGTCTGTTCAGAAGAAGCGTGTTTCCAGACTCAGTAACATCAGCAGTAGTGGTGCACGAGGTGTTCTTATACATTTCAACTTGCCAATTAGCAATACAGTGCTGGTTTTCTTAAGATGCGTAAATCACAACACTGCCCACTTTCCTAACAGTAATATGACAACTCAATGAAATAACATCATGATATGTTTTAAAAGCTGAAGTTTGGCACTTCTGAAGTATGGGCTTTAGTTTTCAAAATCATCTGGGAGGTGAATATCTGAGGTTAGTCGGATACAAACAGGAAACACTGACAGATGCTTGGAGAGCGAAGACTTTGTATGACGCTCCTGTTTCTAGTGCCCCTTGCAGCTCAGTTGTCGATGTTATTGTTCAGTCCAAAGCATGAACATAAATACTCTAATTGAACCCAAGTACAAGGTATATTTCTTGTATTATCATAATTATTATGAATTTCTGGCTAAAGTGCTATCTGGAAGTCTGTATGGCTGCAAGATACAAAAAGTGGGAGAGCTCCTCTTTGTTGTGATTGCCTTGCTGTGTTTCGATTTAGGAACTGGTTTAAGCTTGTGTGTGGAATCATCCAAACTCTACAGTCCAGAACGTGAAGTAGCTCCCACATATGCAATAATACTGTTCCAAAAAAGGCAAAATTAAAGGATAGATGGCATGTGTTGTCATACTAATGCCCGAGGCTTTTCAGTATGCTACAGCAGAGGGTTTCCCCTTTCTGAGTGTTTATTTAAAGTAAAATTAAATTTGGTCCATTCGTAACTTCCTTATTGTATTAACTGAAAAATATATCTAATTGCTTTACAAGACTTTCACTTCTCTGTATTCCTCTTGCTCCCATCTTTGTGTTACCACAATTTCTTTTCTCTCTGTTTTTTTTTTTTCTTTGTGCTCAGTTGTTACAGAAGGCTAATTTCTTGGGCCTTTAGATTCTAGTTTAAATACATTCATTTTGCTTGATTGGAATAACATCCCTATTCTTAACAGAGAAAATTCAAATTTGCCACGTTCTTGAAAAAGGTGGTTAAAACATTTTCTTTCTATTCCTTGTTAAAAATGTTCCATATACCTGTCTTCAGAAATGTACAATTACCATTTTTACCAGTTTTCTGGCTGTGAAATGATGCTTACTCCATAAAAGGATACTTAAGTGTTATTTTTCTTATTTTTATGGGAATAAAATTGGATCCTCACCTTACAGTGGATATGTTTATGATTCAACAGTAAATATTATTGAGGAAGGCATTCTTAATTTTGAGTTAATCTGGTGAAAGCCTAATTTAGCACAACGGTACAGGATTTTCTGAATAACGAAGTAGTTGTAGAATAGAGAGACAAAATCTGTTACAAACTCTTAAATTATACGGGGATAAACGATGAATGGACTTCTGCAATTGGAGTAGTTGTAATTTCATTTGAATCAGGGGAGTTGCACCAGTGTAAATTAAATCTATGTATTCAAGATTACATTACTGAATGCTTAAGGTTTTCCTATTTTCGTCCTATTTATCATAGATGTACTCTTGGATGGAGAAGATAAGTTTTATGCTCCATGTATTATTTTCTGTTATGCAGGCTAAAATATTACAATTCCTTCTTCAAAGAAAACAATATATTTGAATGAGAACTAATTACCTCTTTTTTATTCCAAGTGACAAAAGCTAATATATCACACTTAGTCACTGTAAGAACTCCATTTCAGTAAACTAATTAAACTAATCCTATCTCTACTCTTTATTCTCAGTTCTGCTAAATATTTTAACAGCATAGATTTATTTCATTACATAAATTATATCATACTTAAAGAAAATAGTTTGCATAACGGTATTTGCATTCCTGAGAGCTTATTTGGGGTTTTTGAGTTCAGACTTCAAGTTTCAGTTGAAATAATATTATTTGCCTTGTTTAGGATGGTAATTCTTCTTAATTATTACTAATTATCTGGAATGATGTATAGCTTTAATTAAATGTAAGTGCTTGGCATTCTTGTTAACATATATTAAATAGTGACAGTTCTCCTGTATGTAGATAATATAATGTTAGAAAGTTGTGACACTTCTTACAGTTTACAACGTGTAATTTTGTAACACAATGGCTGATCAATTAACAAATCATGGGGGGAAAAATTGCTTAGTGATTGTAAAATTAAAAGATCATGTGCTTACTGGACATTTCTAAGTTACACAGTTAAAATGAAAATGTGTACATCGCTTTTTCTACTTAAATTATAAAACCAGAATACAGTGAATGCTAAGAATTGAACAGCGGTGTTGCTGAGAAGCTGTAAAGGAATAATGCAGAAGTACCACTTCAGACTAAATTGCTTTCTACTTATGGACATGTAATGCAATTAAACCAAGAAACTGTAAGCCTCCCAAGTCTCCTAAGTTTTGTTTAGGTATTTGTACTTAAAATATCTGCTGCAGAGCTTTTCAAAATGATAAAGAAAATAGAGATAATAAATCAGAATGAATGTACAGTGTGTGATTCCTGTGAGCTGTAGAGAGGATTCATAATTTTATTGATTTTGATAAACCCCTTATATCACAGAAGTAAAGGTGTTCTAATTTTAACGCCAGTATTCATAGTATTATCTGCACTTTAATTTCTGTCACTGTTACTCGCTTATCAGAGTGCTGACACTAGGTGAATCAGGAGTCTTTTAGGAAATTCACGCAGAACAGGAATTATTTGTGGTTGGTTCTAGCTGAGGATCCTGCATGATTTCTTGAAGAATGAAAGACAAACGGACAGCTGACAGACAATTTGTAAATTATTTTATCTTAAGTGCTGAGGGTTACAGTCCCTCAGCTCAACACATCGTGAAAGCTATCTCACTATTATGCTTGCCAAGTCCCATCTGCCAACTTGAATTAATAGAACTGTAATTTGTCTTCCAGATATCAAGCAAGCATCAATACACACTTTTCAATTACACTTTACCCTGCTTGGTACCTTAGTTGCTTCTTGAATGCAACAATGAGAATTACTTTCCTATTTTGCTCATCCATATTCAAAACCTTGCATTCATGTACCAAGTGTATATATATGCTGTTGATTTTGTCAATTTTCAAGTATTTATCCCTAATTTGTTGCAAAAGACCATCATAATGTTATTTCTGTAATTTGTGCTATTCCTTTCTGATGTAAACCAAAAAAAAAAAAAGAGTTTGCAGATTTTTTAAAAATTTGAGTTCCCTTTTATTTGTCTAATTTGCCAAGATGTTCTCTACAAACAAGTTTCAGATGTAGTTAAAAGAGGTTAGCATAATGATGTAATCTGGTCATATTTATATTTATAATGTTAAATGTAGGGCAAATGCATTTTTGAATGACAGAAATTATTAGGAGGAAAAAGGGAAATGGAGCACATGACTCAATTTCTTTCATCCTTCTCTGATACGTCTGTCTCCTTAACATTTTGGAGAATGTTAAGCAAAACTTTGAAGAACAAAGGTAACTGCTTTGAATAACAGTTCTTAATAACTTGATTCAAAATACTGTATGAACCACTCTTAGAAACTAGGATAAAATTACTAACTGTACTTGTGAAGAATATCTAGGTTTCAATAGTATTTAAAAAAAAAGTTAATAGAAGATTACAAATAGTCCAGAAACAATAAGCAAATATTGTGTGTAATATTTTTACTTGGTTTCTTGAAAGATTGGTGCATTGCAGTGATAAAGGTGCTTAATAAGGGAAAAGTTGTAGGCTAGAGAGCTGTTCACCCTCATCATGCTTCTTCAGATTTGAGCTCCATCAGTAGTGGTTGAAAATTGGTAGCGCTGATGCACGCTCAGTGACCTCTGCGTAGTAAGCTCGCTCTGTGTGTGAAAGATCCTGGTGGCTGGTATCTAAAGGTGTCATGACACGTAGGTGTCTGCTAGCGTTGGCAGGATGCTCAGATGATTGAGTGGGGCTGGAAAGCAAACTGTGGACCTTTGCGTGGGCATTCTGGTCTGCTCAGACTTGAAGTGTATGAAAAAGCCCGTGATCCTGCTCCAGTTGTATGTGTTGGAAAACACCGGTGAAAACTTCTTGAAATTGTCCCGTGGTTTTAAGTGCTTAGCAGGTGTTCTGGATGTTACTATGAGTTTGTCTCGTTCATGCAAACTGCTGAGCAATGCTGTGAGAAGTACAGTTGAGGTTTCTTCTGCTGAAATCTGAACAGAATGGCAGATACGCAGAACTGGCTAAAAATGAGGCTATAGAGTTTGGAGTGGAAAATGCATCAGTAGTCTTGGAGCTGGTAAGTGCTCAGGTGACCAGTGAAAATGGAGTTTTCGTGAAGGTCTGAGGTCTCAGTTTTTGTGGATTTAGAGTACTCTGTTTTGCTGAAGTGGCCAGCAATTAAGGTGTTTTTAAGGAAAAAAAAAAAAAGACAAAACAAACCACTAAAAAACACGCAAAACTACGAATGGTGTATGATGTATGATAAATAAGGGGTTGGGAGAAGATCAGCCTTGTCATCGTGAAGTAACCTGTTTTATCAGCACAAGGTGTAAGCAGAGAGAAAGGGACTTTATGCTGTGAAATATTTGGTATTTGTCTCCTGAGTACCTTTGTTTACTGTTTGTGTATTTTTCTTAGTGTCTTTTACAGTATGGAACCGCATTGCTCAGTGTTAGTTGTTATTATCAGTAAAATAAATTCCAAACATCAGTCGCTTCAGCATGCTTGCCTAGCTTTTGGTAGTCAGCTATGTATTTTACTGGACGTGTGTATGTAATTACTTATATTTTTCATGGATCTGTGTATTTGATACGTCATCTGTGAGGTTATGTAGTACCTTTAGATGGCATGTTTTTCTGGTAATCTTATAAATTTCAAATTCCAGTGTTAACATTTCTTGAATTACCTTGTACATACATACGTATTTATGTCTATTTATACAGAGCTTATCTGTATAATTTTTCTATTAAGAAATACCTGTGTGTTTATGTAGTGTAAAGTATACATAATTTATGATTACAGAATTTTTTACACTAAGCTTGTTCAATGATACTCTCTATTTCTATTTGCATTAATTATTGAGTGGCAACTTGTAAAACATGCCTGTAAACAAAGAATTATTTAGGAAATAGAAGAAAATAATATTTTTACTTATGTTTTTGTTTCAGGCACATCTTATTTAACAGAAATGTTTTTCGTATCCTCTTTTACAGTTTACAGTAACTTGCATACTTACAGTAATTACATTAATTGGTATGTAAGGAGCACCAGTTGTACAGACTTATACATATCCTTCCAGAATAACGCAGTAAGCTAAATGTGTTTGAAATTTAATGTGGTTTCATGTTGGTAACGGAGATGTATTTGTGGATCATGTTGCTCACATATTAGCTACATTTAATGATAAATTTATGATAAAAACCTCATTGGTCAAAAGATCTACGGGTAATATAAGTATTTTATGGAGCTGCCAGAATCTTAGAACTGTTGAGGTGATGCAGATCACTTTGAATTTTTTGAAAGAGTTTGTAGACCACAAACTTTGTGTCTTCAGTTCTAGCAGTATAGTATTTTGACAAGGGACAACATTTTATACAGTCTAAAGATCAGATCTTTCACTTTTGTAAGTCATTACAGCTCAACTGAAGTTACTTCTCTTGAGGACCTGACCTCAAGTGCTAAATATACCAATTCTGTCTTTTGCTAGGCAATGAAGATGATGACAGTATATTCCCATGCACTCACAGCTGCAGTTTCATATATTTGATGAACTCACATTCACAAGACAGCACCATATCCTGTAGTATAGAGCCAGGTGGACCAGACATAGCATAGTCCATAGTGAGTAGAGAGTCCTGCATTATATTAAACTATATATCCATTACTTTCTAGAACTGTGATGGCTCTCCATTGGGGTGGGGGTATACTTTTAGGAAGTCTTCCTGACTGATTAATCCAATAAAATGGTTTTCTCTTTTTGTCATGTCCTTCTCCTATCCTGCCATGTGTTCTGACAATTTAATCTGAAAGTGGCTACCTAACACAAACACCATTGCTGTAATGTGCACCGTAGTCTCTTGTAAGATAGCAACAAGTCTAAAGAAACTACAGTGTATTCATTAAAAAATAGTTTGTGTATAATTACTGCTGGTCAAGTTAATAAATAGAGAGGTATTTAGAAGGGAAATTAGCCAAAGTGTGCAAATAGCTCCCCAGATATAACATATGGGTATGAACAAATGCTTGAAATATTCTCAAACTGTTTGAGCAGTCTTTACATACTGTAATCACAGAACCTTTTATGAAATAAGAGATTTATTGTTGTGTTTATTTCTTGTTACTAGCATAATACTGAAAATTCTAAAATTTAAGTATAATGCTGAAAATACTGAAAAGAAAGCTGATCGTACCGATAAAACTAATCTGTAACAAATTTGTACGTTTCAAATCTAGACTATTGGCCTAGTGTTTTTGTGCTTGACCCCACATTACCTGTATTCAAGGAGTCTGCAGCTAAAGCATTATTCTTAAAGACCGTAATGGTTCCAAAACATCGAAGCTAATATTATGAATTATATATCCCAAACTCAAACGCACAACTAGTTCAAAGTCTAAAGGTATGTACAAGACTTACAATTACACGTAATGTAATGTCTTCAGTTAAACAGGTGATGCAGTTGGCTCATGACAGGTGGACACAGGGTGGAATAGGTGCAGATAAAAGATAGTAGGATGAGTGGAGAACTGATGGTATTAGAGGAGAGGTAGCATGTTTAGTCAGGCAAACAAAGGGGCTGAGAAGAGGGTATTGTTACCCTCTCCAAGTATTTTGGAGTAAATGACAGGGATATGGACAGCATTTTAAGCTAAAAGGCACAAAGATAAATCACAGAATCACAGAATGGTCGGGGTTGGAAGGGACCTCTGTGGGTCATCCAGTCCAACCCCCCTGACAAAGCAGGGTCACCTACAGCAGGTTGCACAGGACCTTGTCCAGGCGGGTCTTGAATATCTCCAGAGAAGGAGACTCCACAGCCTCCCTGGGCAGCCTGTTCCAGTGCTCCATCACTCTCAGAGG
>Ga0065711_1037584_pt1 | contig 19686 bp, 14 predicted proteins | sample Hoacrofraction12_FD_59098 | JGI IMG/M metagenome (GOLD analysis project Ga0065711, IMG submission 59098) | Hoatzin crop microbial communities from Cojedes, Venezuela - Epithelial fraction 12 v2 (version 2) | ecosystem: Host-associated > Birds > Digestive system > Esophagus > Crop | place... | reverse complement strand
CTCAATCATTTCTAATTCATAAAGAATTCATTTCCCTGAACTTTGAGGGACTATTGTGTTTCAGCAAGAGCAAAAGCACCATTTGAATATTCACGTCTAAAAAAATTTTTGTAATCTCACCCATGGTTGTACTCCAGAATCATTTCAGAAAATGAAATTCAGGTAGAAGACAGTTGTATTTAAGTAAATAATACCTGTGATGGGAAAATGGTCTATTTCTACCCGTCTGCTTTAGCTATGTTTTTCACAAGACTCATATTTCCTCCACATGAGGGAGATTTCCAACCAGTCTCTCTCTGTTCTCAGTGTCCCACTTTTTTTATATTTAATGAGAGCAGTTCCATTAATTTCAGATAGCATTTAGTGTACTGTATTGTTAGCAGTAGGGCTGGCTCACTGCAGCCCCTGACAAACACAAATACAGCAAGCTGTTCCTGCTTTCAAACATGCCGCCAGCTCTGGGCACAATGCTGTTTCCCCAGCCCGAAGCCCTTCCCCGAAGCCTGCTGGCTCCAACACAAAATGTCTTGAAGACTCTCTGTGTCAAACACATGAGCAGTCCTATAATGACACCATCCCTATTAGAGAATAATGACCATTCTCCAAAAACGAATAATGACCTATCTCTAATTTTCATTAGAGAAATATGACCACAGTCCCCAGCTGCTGCAGGCACAGGCTTTTCTGTTTTAGATTTCTCCTCTGGCCTTAGGTATCTCAGGCTCTTGAAGCTGGGATGCTATGCAAGCACGAAACAGGATTAGAGACCCCCTCCATCCCACAGACCCAGACCCCGAGCTCCTGTTCATCTCCATTGGACAAAGGGTTGTTGCTTCTTCGTTTCCCTGCCCTGTTCTCATTTGAGCATACCTGCTGGGGGATAGTGACATAGAACTCTCTGGTGTTGGCAGATAGGAGCTGAAATGCTCAGGTTAGGCAAGGCAGCCCTGCCTACAGCATGTATGCTACTGGAGGATCAGGTGCCCAAGAAAGCTTTGTAAGAAGTACTGTGGAGCCAGAGTTAGTAGATACGGTTCCTAAAGATTGCTCTGATACAGTTACGCACTTTAGTTCTTCCTAACACATACAAGTACCCTTTTGTATTTGAACTCTGATTTACTGCTGGAGTCCTCAGAAGCAAATGGTTAATAATAACCCCTTCAATCACACCAGAAAAAAAAACACAAAAAAAGGCTGGGGAAAATTTGAGAGTGTATAGAAGTAGGTTATTATAAAAGTATTACATCTTAAAGTCGTACATTTTCTTTGTTTTCCATCAGATGTCTTCAAAAAGCTAGGCAAGTCTGTTTTTCAGCCAGCGTTAATAAAACACAATCAGAGGTACAAACGGGTCAGAAGTGACATAGCCACCAAGGGCGAGACGACAAATGGGGCTAAATAACTGTATAAATGATATATGTGTCCCATCCTTGAGACCAGGTGCTTTGCATTCATATGCAGCCATTTCTTTAAACCTTGAAGTCTTACAATATGAAGGAAGAAAAAGGCATCGCTCACTTTTTTTTTCCCTTTCATTTTGGGTTTCTAACAAACAGCATGAGTCAGCCCTGCTGAATGTTGTGTTAAGCGTATAAAGGATTACTGTAAATTAATTTAATTTAATCAAGCCACATCTTTTACAGGATAAACCCCAACTGTTCTCAAAGCATGAGTAAGAAGAGCAAAGAAGACTTCTCCAGCCTGTTTTCTGCTGTCCTCAAAAGGGTTAAAGAAGCCTAATACAAAGCAGTTAAGCAATGCCTGAAATGGGATAATAAATGTGACACTCTCCGACTATCAGTAGCAAATATTTGAGCTTATCAAATAACGGAGGAAGTAGTTTAGTTACAAATAAACCAATCTCTCATAAAACAAGTCTTCACACAAGGTAATTTCATTGAACTGGAGACAGCGAAGGGCCACTGGCGGGCAGGACTCCCGCTCTGTGTGCACTCCCTAACGGCCCCGCGTGATTAATGGGGCAGCAGGCAGGGAGGCCAAGCCCGGGGACGCCGCCGAGGGACGAGGGAGCCGGGCTTCGTATCAGCGGAGCAGCAATAAATAAAGCATCGCAGAGCTGGTGCGAGGAAGTGACTCATCCTCCTGGAACACAGCGGGATTTGTGTTCTCTCCCGGCCGCCCCCCTCCCCCTCGCCCCCTTTTTCCTCCCCCGTGCAGACCAGCGTGTCCCAGAGACTATAGTAGATGTCACTGCTTGGCACTGGCTGTGCAAAGAGAGGACAAATATGTGGGTGTGATGTGGATCTGGGACGATAGCCTTAAAGACGCAGTGCTTGCTCTTGAGGGAGCATCTGGGCTGAGGCAAGCTTAGCAAAAAAAAAGAAGGCCGGCTTCTTCGCAGGAGATACTTGGATGGTCCTTCTCCTTTTCGCGGCATCTAAGCAACGCAGAGGGCAGATATAACAACTTAGGTAAACAGGAACAGACTTTCCTTCCAAAAGTTATGTAAAAATGCAAGCGATTAAGACAGAGGAGAAGCGAAGGAAAAAGAGGTGGAACTGAAGCAGAAGGAGTTGCAACATGCCCACAGCTAGGCTGGGAGCTAAGGTGTGGTTTCATCATCGGGTTCACACCAATCAGGCCATGGGGTACTGCCAGCAGGGCTGAGCCGTGCTCCCCTCTCTCCATGAGCTCCCCCCCCTCCCCAGCAGCTGCTTCTCAAGGGACATGACTCCACGTCTGCACAACCATCAACAGAAGCACACGGCTATTTGGGGAACGAGGGCAGGCCTATTCTTCTATGACAGTGTACCTGTAGTGTCATTTCTAGGTTGGACTCCAATTTTATGAATCAGAAGAGTATGTCACCCCACTGTAAGACTGCAGAAAAACCATTCATATTTCAAACAAATTAATTTTCTGGCTCTGACTAACAGGAAGAGGTCCTGACGGGTATCAATAATGAAATGTGTATTTCCTCTTATTTTTTTTTTCAGGTGTAACATGGCTTGTATTTACTACATCATTCATAATACACTAATTATTCACACATCTTTTTTTACACTCCACATGCTTCTATGTAAATATCTGAAAAACATTTGCAAAAGTAACAGAGGCTGATAGTCTTATTTCAGAATGCAATGAATGCTTAAAAAGAATTAGAACATAGAAAATAATACAGAAAATCAGACATGAGATTGTAGTACACTGTTATTCATGTGTATATACCTTATATCAGTTAATCTCTGTCTATAGTCGTAAATATGAAGAGGTATATATGTAGACATATAAATAAAAATATCTAAGTATAAAAGCAGATTCAAAGCAGATCATGTCACTGCTGTCATTTTTTAAGTCAACCTTGTCCTCATTGCTGCCATCTTTAGCATAGCTATTAACTATAACACTGTGGAGAGAAGTCCATTTGCACCTAGATATTCAGTCCTGAATGTGGACTTATCTCTGTCAGCTAAATGTCAAACAACATACAAACACTTCTGGAAGTAAATATTAGTGCACCACCAGACACAGCATGAAATCACCTGGTCAGCTATTGTTTTCTCTACTTGTGCTGTCTCTAGGGCAAAGCAGACTTCAGTGCTTTTAAAAATAGAATCATAGAATCATAGGGTGGAAAAGACCTCTAAGGACATCAAGTCCAACCATCCACCCAACACCACCATTTCCATTAAACCATGTCCTGAAATAGTGTTGAATCACACCAATGTTTGATTTTAGTGAGCTCATTAGTGTAAACTGTGGCTTCCAGGGGTAAAAGCGGTACACTTTCAAGGAGCTGTGGTTAAAAGGTATTTTGTCAGCACTGTCTTAGCTGCCAGGACCACTGTGGTGTCTGAAAGCTCACTCTCATTGCTGCAGGTGGATTTTGCTGGGGCAGCTGAGTCACTGGGCATCCCCATCTGGCTGTGCCACCCCTGCACCCAAGGCTGCTCCTTTCGACAGGAACTGCTCAGTGGGGAATAGAGTAACTTTTCAGGAGCCCCAGTTGATGTTAATATACCAGGCTACAAACTGAAGCAGTGGAGGCTTATCTGTCCCATCAAGTGATCATTGCTCCAGTGATAAAACATTCAGAAGGCTGGAATGGAAGTGGAATGGGGGAAGTGCCATATCTGTGGCAACTAAACCCTCCTGCAATGTTAAAGCCTTACATTCAAGCAACCAAAAAGAAACTCTAATCTACCTTCTGCATAGACCTGTCCACAGCTTGGATCCTGAAACAGTCCATGGAGAGCAGTAGACTTAATAACTGTGTAGGTTACAACTGGTTTCAAGGTGGCAAAAAAAGAGTGAAAGATTTTGGTATACAAATAAGATAAAAACATGTGAAAAGCAAAACAAATCCCTGCCACTCCACAGCCTGGTTAGGCCCAAATTCATCTACACAGATCACTTCCTTTGCCTCCTTCATCTAAAAAAAAGAATTTGTATGTAAGGGGAGGGATGAACTACCCTATAAACTTGCTGGCATTTCCCCTTCTCCCAATCCCCACACTGTTAGTTGGCTCTTCTCCCAGTTAAAACTTGCACTGTGTCAGTTACAGTTTTTCTAATCCTTCAGTAAACTGCTGAAATAAATACTTCTTAAAAATTTGGTCACAGCTTGACATGACACACGTGAGCCTGGGCTGCATACTCTGATGAACAAACGCCTCGCGTGCAGAACATGTGGGAATGAGAGGTGTTGTAAAATGTAACATGGACTGTGTCATCTCTACTGGGATTCAAAGGAACAGCTATGACAGAAACAGCTCTAACTTTCATCCCAGGGATCGAACCAGTAGTACAATTCAACGCATAAGGACTTGGAAAGCCAAAACAAAACCCTCCATCCTCTGCCCAGCTGACTAGATGAAAACTGCATGCTATACAGAGATTGCATTGAAAGAAAACATGCTTTCTTCTTCTTTTTTTTCTTTTCCCTTAATATTGCTGGTGAAGCGACACTGCAGTGTAAGGGTTAACGGATCTCAGAAAGCCCTGGTGCACTTTAGCTAGGGGCGGAGACATCCCGCAGAATAGAGCCTGTGCTGCTTTTCCTGGGAAGCTTTTAGATTAGCGTGCTTCCAGCTGCATTTCCTTGAAACTGATTTAGTTTCAGCCCATATCAGAGTCTTTTCATGGAGCTGTTCCTATTCAAAATAAAGTGCTTTAAGAAAAGCCCTGCGATGGGGTTTAAAGTAATCCAAAAAGTATGGGTTGGCTTAGAATTTTTGTTACAGCTAAAAGAGCCAGGATCCAGGACAGGAGGATAACAGAAATTATGTCTCCCTGTACATACTAAGCCTTTTTTGACCTAAGGCATTTACCACAAAGAACAGGAGGCTTCATCACCTCTCACAGGGCTTATACTAAGGGAGGTACTTCTTTACTTCGCACTAAGACTTATTTCATTATGGTATCACTCAAAATGACGCTGAATTAACTCTTTCTGGGATTGCTGTCTCTCATGACAGCCACGGTCATTTTGTCATGTTTTAAAAACATTTCTGGAAACAGCGTCCCTTTTATTACCCCAGAAATGGTAGTTGTTTTTAGACATAGCTGTTGTTTAAGTGATGATTATTTTTTTTCTAGTACCAAGCCAAAAGCACAGACATAGCTGTTAAAAATCTAGTGTTCATGAACAGTGCTTATCCTGTGAATGATAGCCAAGCATATGTTCTTAGAGAATTATTTCTTTAAATGACAAGATTGCCAAGAGACCAACCAAGCGAGAACAATTAAGAAAAATGCCATTGTTCTGGGCGCAGAGAGTAGCAGAGGAGACATCTAGGCTGCAGAGCCCAGGAGCGCTTCCAAGTCCCCACCCCGGGAGCAGTCGCTGGCCGTGTCCTCGCTCCCCAGTGGACCTCAAGCCCAGGCACATGCTCCAGGTGAATGCTAGGACTGCTCTAGGAAGCATCAGATGTGGGTGTTGTGGGGACCTGAAGACTGGCATGAAGTGCCCTTGCTGGTAAGTATGAACATAGCAAGAGATTTATTATCCGAAAAAGAGTTGTGATCTAAGTAAACAAGTTGGACAATGGGCTGGAGAGAAGCGATGGAATACATACTGAGCGGTGTGAGGGTTTGCATAAGTCTTCTCGGTTTAAGGATATTTGGTTGTTCGCTTGTTCATTTTTCTCTAAGAGAAAGCGGCGCTTTCTTAAACTACTGGGGTGGGGTTTTGTTAGATGGTGTTTTACTAAGCTGAAAGACAAAGGAAAGAAGGGAAACAGCACAAAGGGAAAAAGCCTGGAACAGAAGTGGAAAGAATCCAAAGCAAAGGGAGCACACAGGAAAAGACTACAGGAGGCTCCTGCACATCCCAAGCACCAATGCAAAGTATGTCAGGATGCTTAGGGTGTGGTTAAAAAGGTCTAATAGCAATTCAGGAGCTGTGAGAAGATAGCATGGAGTGGACTATTTTGATATAAGACCCTGGTCCTGCCCCAACACCTTTTACAAAAGTAGCAATAATGTCTTAAAAATGCAAACATGTAGATTTTTATTCTGTAACTTGTGTTGAAATCACCCTATTGGAAAAGGTTGCCATCAGATTGTGAGGGAAACTAGGAGATCAATTAGAATTTGTATGGCTAAAATGCCAAAAATGCTACCACTTCACGGAATTTTCACCTGTTCTAGTTCAAGTCACATATGGGAGGAACAAGGAGACCAAAAGATATTTTTTGAGATCTGTGTGCACTTCTTACCTTTCCAATCCCTATCCTAGCAAGCAAGACCATTCCTATAACTAGAAGAACAAGACAGGTTCTTACCACAATATCAGATGTACTGAAACAGAGTAACACACGATCCTAATTCCTGGCAAAGGAAGAGCAGAATGGGGGACATTGACATGGGTTTTCGAAGACAAATGAGGCCTTTCTTGATCTGCTTGGGAATATTTGCTTGGTCCTGAATGTTCACTTCCTTGTCCAGTTGCTTCAGTATGAACAACTGAAAAACTGGATGTAAGACTGCTAATCAGGATAGTAATATTTTACATGTGCTTAGCACACATGGAGACAGTTGAGAACCAGGTCTGCCTGTTGTTGCTCCCATGGCTCAGTGCTGTACCTTGCCTACACAAGGTTGTCTTATTGGATAGCCTCCCATACAGTACAATTACCAGCTCTAAAAGAAACTCTGGTTTCCACAGATACAGCTCTTCCTTATTCGATGTCATATTGTCTCTCTTCACCATTCCAGCTGCGAATGAACCCATGCATATGACATCAACAGTTTTAGTATTTAGGTACACTCAGCAACTGGCATTAAACCTCATTCTGAGTCCACAGCTTTCAATCTCATTCTACATTAAAATCGGTTTGGAACTAGTTGTTTGGTGTGCCTTTAGCCATTTTTTTGTTTTCTTTTCAGGCTGAGCACATGGAAAAAATATGCACAAGCTTCACCTGGCAGCCAGCTTGCAGCTCCAGCACGAGGATCCACTGTGACTTCATTAGAACTTCAAAGGAAAACGTCATAGAGCCCTGTTGCACAAATGCTGTGGAGTGGTGACAGGCAGCAGTGAAGAGGTTAAATATACACTAACATGGGCCAGGTTTTTATTTTGTACCTAATCTTGAAAGCAAGAAGGCTTGGAAGAAGCAGGAGGAAGGAAAGGATGGATAGATTTGGGAGGTGAAAGGAAAAATCCCTTGCTTTGGGTCCAGAACAAATATTTAGAAATCATTCCTTTTAAACCCCAAATGGTTAAGACTGTGTTAGCTGGCTTGGAGTATCCCCACAAGTATGCTATTCCCCAAAACAGACATTTCCTGGGGCGGGGGGAGTGCAGGAGGGAGGGGAGAAGGAGGGAGAATGAGGATATTCGATGTATTGTGGTACGTCTGGAATCTGCTTATCTGTAGGAAGACTGGGAACACCTGGACAACACTTGTCTTCCTCCCCCACCCACCTGTGCAAATTGCTAAGCACACCACAGCTCAAAGCCCTATGCCATATGCCAGTCACATCACAGAGATCCATTGTGACTTCTCCAAACATCAAAGAAAAGCCATTGCACATCATCTTCGCACAAATGCTGAGGGGGGCAGTTGTGAAGGGGTTAAAAGATCAAGTTCTGCTATAAAGATAACAGGAACTGGAGAACATGCAGCAGATGTTCCATGTGGAGGCACTTAAGTTTATAGTCCCACCTGTGTCCATTTAATACCTTTAAAAGCAATCTCCTCCTCATTTGTGAGGGAGGAGAGAAAAATCGATGTTCCAATCTCAACGTCTTTGCACAACATCCACATCCTGCATGTGGAAAGGCAGGAGGGGATGGGATGAGCGGACAAGGCAAGAGGGCTGAAGCTGAGATTTAAGTACATTAATATATGAAGATTTATGCAAGCACACATCCCCACGTGGAAAGTCAGACATTCTTTTATGTGCAAGGCAACTCCTGCTCTCTGCTGGGGAGCTGTAGCCCAACCTTAATGTTAACAATTAGAATGTCTTAGGAGCAGCATAAACAGTAACTAGTCATGTCACAGAGTTTTACATCCTTCTTTTTGATTCTTTCCTTCCTGCTCTCATTCCTATTTCCTTTCCAAACAAAACGACTGTCTTCCGTTACATCCATTGAGTGACTTCAAACGAAGTGGCGGAAAGGACTCAAAATAATTATGTTACAATTTTATGGAAATATCCAACCAGAGAGATAAAGGCTGAGTCTGAGTATGATCCGTCACACCAGAGGGTCCACATGGGAAAGGCTTGGGAAAGTTTCAGTGAGGAGGGGAGTAGGTGAAGACTGAAGCTTCTTATATAGCAAAGTGAGACCATCACAGGGCACAAATCTACAAGGAAACAGAATTTAATGTTCATGGAAGTATTTTTCTTCTATGTGCGTGTCCTTGGTTTAAGTAGATCTTGAGCTAGAGGAAGAAAAACACCCAGTTACTAAGAGGAGGGAGTTTGTTTCTGTTCAGGCTGCACTAAGGAGAAGAAAAAATAGCCTGCAGGCCACATCCAGGGACACAGGATATAAAATTTTTCCATTTTTCAGACTTGCTGGTTACAAAGTAAAGCTTCTAAGCATGACCCTGCATAGCTGATAGGAGATACATATCCATGTCCACCAGCAGCCTGGAATGCTCTCAGGCTGATGAATCTCCCTGAACACATTTCTGCATCATTGCTGGTTGTTTTCAGCAAGCAGCGGGGAAGAGGCAGAAGTGTGTCTCTTAAGGAACTGGAATTAGGAGTTGGCGGAAAGAGGGAAGTACGGAGCTCGACAGCTGTGATCTTAAAAGGGAGCAAATTGTTCAGCTGAGTGATGCCGATCTCTCTGTGAACTTCCACTGACATCACTGGGATACTGTTGTGCTGGAAAGTATGCAATTCGTATATTTATACTGTGACCCACGAACCATAATTTAACATGGAATTCAACCCCCTGCACTAAATGACTTTGACACCCTGAGGCTACAGCAATTCAGAGAACAAAACTACTACTGTCTCCTCAGGCAGGCAAGGTTCTTAAAAATATAATGTTACACAGAAAACAAAGGTAGAACAGTTTCATAACTATGTACGAAACACCTTAGCGCCTTGTCTTATCCCAGATGTCTCCTCACTGCTGGCTATCTGCCATTTACACCAATCTGCCATTTACACCAATCTCCCATTTCAAGTCTTGGCACAACTCAAGTCATTCCTCCCCGTGACCTATCTGAAGGAGGGATTAAAATCAAGGAATAGCTGGAGGGTAACCATGATATGCCTGCTTGCAAAGGAGACTGCCTCTCCAACCAGCAGAGTGTTACACTAGCACTCCAGAAATATTTATTCTATTTCTAGCTTTGCTGTGTGCTTGATGCTAGATTATGGGTGTATTACTTCGTGCTTTTATACCTCAGTTTACCTATCTTCCATTCTTTTCCCTCATTCAACCATCACTTAGTATAGCAGTTTTTGATGAAGAGCTGAGGTTGCAGTAGCAGATAGCTACTAGCAAACAAGAAAACCTCTGGCTTTGTCTGCACAACTAGATGTGCATACAGATAAATACACAGGACTGCATAGCTGCAAGCTACCTTGTTTTCAAGTGCAGCATTACTCTATTTAACAACAGCTTGGCACAGTAGCTGCAGTACGTTGCGAATATAGTTTCTTCAGGACTCATGTCACGGAGAAACTGGCTACTGCCCTCTCCCTCTGAGTCAGGTACATTTTCTGGAAATACTTGCAGGTCTGAAAGGAAACACAGTTCTCAGTCAAGTGTTTGCAGAGGGTTCTCACCAGCAGAGAACAGCTTCTGGTTCAACACCCGCAACAGCAACAGGGATTGCAAAAGCACAGCTATGCCATAGGCAGCACCTTCACTGTACAGCTGCTACCGGCAGAAGGGTTCAAGAGGTAGAACCACGTGGGCTGACTTTCACATCCAGAAACCTGGTGAAGCCAGGAAGACAGATACATTTCTAATTTCAGACCAGCTGCCTCGAAAGCTCACAACATGCTCCTGAAAAATGTGGCTGGGAAATGCTGGGAAGTTTCATTTCTCTCCAGAAGACGCTACTCTTTGTATCAGCAGTCCTACTAGTTTGCAGTGCTCCTCCCAGGTGACGACTCCCAATCGCTGCAGCACTGAACTGCTGCTGCACATAGCAAGGTCTTACAAAAGATGCAGAAGTGGATTTAATTTTTTCCCCATTACCTTGCTTCATGGTAGCTTGCCTTCTGCTATCAGCAAGCTTGCTGGCTGGGAAGAGACCTTCTAGACACCTTGCGGGAGGTTCTGGGGCTGCTACTGGTTGCTTGCTTGGGTACAGGAGACTTCTGCAGCTCCGTGCAAGCACACTGGCTTTCCTGGCAGCCTGACCGAGTCTGCTGTTCCCTCCACTCTCACTTTCAGAATTAATGATTTCAGTCTCTTATTGTTTCTGTTCAATAACTACAACACCCCTTTGTTTATTTTGCCTGTAATCCCATCTCCCTCCCTTACCAGGGCCGATGGCTTAAACTGGGGAGTGCTGCCAAGGGTCTGAGCCTGTGTTGGAGAGAAAAGCCTTTTGCACTGTGCTGTCCCTGGTGCAGTGTGGAAGTGTGGGCTCCAGCCACAATCCCCACCTCCAGGAGCCTGAGGGGCCCATCACCGTACCCTCAGGGAAATTGGCCCTACCTGACTTACAAGGCTGTAGAAGGATGAGAACCTCCCATGTTTCCCACGTGGTGTTTCAGGGATTTTAGTAATGCAGAGTGGTAGCAGGCTGCTTGTTTACTAATCTTTTAGGGGGCAGGGACAGACCTGTTGAGGGCCAGGATGAGAGCTGAGGTGGTCCCTCCAGGAGCTCCTTGCAGCAGGAGCTTGCTCTTGCCTCTCTGATAGCTCTGGTGCTCTTTGGACGGTACCATGCTGGGGGCAGGTGCAAGATCAATGGTGGCGTGGTGACCAGTCTAGGCACCTGGACAGGAATGCCATGAATAACCCATTGTGCCGCTGACAGCTGCCTGGAAATGGAGGGTACCTCCTCAAGCCGTCTCCACGCACTTTTTAAGCTCTTTTAACTCTGACGTAGTAGCAAACAGATCTCTATTACGGTGAGTAAAGAATCTTTCAAGGCTGAAATCCTCCTGCTTGGTTCGTAGCATGGTATTTTTTTTCTGCTAAAAGTAGCTCTGTAAGCCCCACTTCTCAGGTAGTTTGCTATCTGGAAAATGGACAGTCACTGCACTCCCTGAAACTTGCAGGGTTGGGAGCTAATTCACAGATTTTGGTGCCTTGTCTTTAAAGACCAGGCTTTTCTTTACTCCACACCCCTGACACCCCCTTTTTTTTTTTCACTGACTTGCTCGTTGCTGGCATGCAGGTTACCATATAAAACATTCTTAACTTGTTCCATACCTGGTACTTATTTATGTTTTCTTCTGTATTGTTGTTAGCCAAGAAACAATTCTCTGCCTTATCTGCAACATAAGCCAGAAAAAAGCAGACACCGGAGGCCACAATCTCAGGGCTGTGAAGGGTTTTCGCTTTCTTTTTCTTTGCTGTGGTTATTATAACTCTATTTTATTTTTCCCTTTGTAAGATGAATAAAGCACTGAATTAAAACCTTTGCAATAGTGTAAAATATTTGTTTATTAAAAAGTAGAGAAAACTTACTAAATGCTTTAAAAAGGGTTTTTTTTCCCACTGACCACAAATGGAAACTGTTTTAATTTTGGGTTCTCTTTAGTAAAAACTTGAGCTTTTGATGTTGGTCAGGAGGGGTCCTTTGATGTGTCCTGTTTATTGTTCAGAAGTGAAACGGAAGGAAGCAGAATTTCTCAGTATATTGCTGTTTATATTTCTGTTTTCTTTTGGGACAACATTTGAACAATTTGGAGTAGACTAAGTCATGTCCTTAAAGCAGAGAATCTGCTGGGAGAGCAAGAGGAGGATCTACTGAATGAATCCCATTTTATGCCCAGATTTGCTGTCTAGACCTGCACTGAAGAGAGGTAGATTTATGGATGGTGGAGAATGTAGTGGTTAGATATGCTGAGTGCAAAGGCAGTCTCAGTGGTAGTATGTGTGCCTATACAAGAGCAGTTGCAAACTTGCATGTAGCATCTAGCACATTAATTACAGTTTCACTGGGAATTGGTATACCAGAATCCTCCAACATAGACAGAAGTTCTCTGACTCTGTAAGGTTAAAATAAATGGTGATTGCCTCTGGCATTTATGAAATCAAATGCATGTGTTCCATATATATAGCACTACATATGTACCACTGTTCTATAAAAACGCATCTGTGTCTCATCTTGGATCACATGTCATCAGCTTTGTGTGGCATTTACTGGCAGGATACCTTTAGAAAGCAAATTCACAGTGTAATTAAGAAAACATACACTTCTTACTGCCCATCATTTATCTCTGTATCTCTAATAAAAAACGGATCTGTAACATCTGAATTCCATTAAATAATATGAACTAACATGTGGCCAAGATGCTGGTTACCTTGTCTGCTCTCTTACAGCCGATCTTACCTGGCATATGATGTGCCAATGAATCATTCGATTTGCATTCTAGAAGGCAGAAGGAGACTGAAGTGGTAATTAAGCTCTCCATTGCCTTGCAAGTTTTTATTACCTTAGCTATCCAGAATCTGATTCTCCCTGCGGGTTAACAATGTGCTGGGGAGAGCCATTATTTTCAAGAAAGATTCAGATTTACACTTACAAAGGAGAACACTGATGCTCTCAGTGGTAATGATATAGGTTGAAGAAAGGTAAACCTTCTTTGTTCTCTGATTGGGTCCAGAAAACTGTAGCTCTAAACCTATACTCTAAACCTGAGATTATGGTGGATTATGGTTGTGTAAAGTTGCTTAAATATTTAAAACAGCCTCCGCCAAGCGAAACAGGATGCATACAAGACCCTATCTTGTTTCAGGCGACCAGGATTTCTTTCCTCTTGGTGCTGTCTGTCTGTTTATTTGTTTGAAATAAAAAAACCTGAAACAGCTAACTGGGGAGAGAGTATCCATACAGTGAGATCTTTTCTTCCAGATGAGGTAAACTTGCAAAGTGGGTTCAGATGAGGTGTCCGTAGTAATTCTTCTTGCTCCAACTGCAAAGTACTCATTGTTTCCTCATTCCTGCAAGCTACATTCCTCTGTATCCTGCAAGATACAGAGGAGAACTGACTGGGACACTAAAGGAGAGATTAATATCACTCACTTCAAAGGTTTTGAGATGTATATCTACCCATTCTACCTGCAGTTAACTTTTGTTTGCTGTAGAATATCAAATGCAGTAGAGGCTTCAGATTTTCATCAGACGTTAGAAAAACTAGGACTAAATTCAGTTTACAAACGCAGTGAGGATGCCAGGACCTACCATGAAACAGAATTTCCTATGAGAATGCATTCATTATTCTTTGACAGGAAATTTTGTTGTAAATGAGCAATGACTCTTTCCTCTCTCATAATTTTATTTTTGCTATGATTCCACTGCGTGGGAATCTGTACTTGAGACCATGGTCTTTAATATGCTGCTGAGGCCTTTCTTCGAAGCAGGCGCTTCAATGCAAAGGTATTTAATTTGAGTAATCCAACTTGTTAAAGAGAATCTTAGGGCAGATCTACATTGCACAGCAGATGCTGATCTTGTACAGGCTGCCTTTGCGCACAAAGCAAAGTAGCTGTGTCAGTTTTGCACAGACTCTGCATTGATTAGGTCTGTTGAGAAGCGGAATGTATCACTGAGGCCGCACAGTGACACTGGTAGGACTGTACTGTAGGGCTGTACTCTTCTCGGGGTCTAAACTAGTACCACTCCAAAGCCCTGCGCTGTACAACATGGACACAACAGCCCAGTTTGGCTTTTAGGGTTTATAGCATTGTGTGACTGAGATGGACCATCAAATTAGTAAGTCAAAAATTAAGGACTGGAGTGGATGTCTACAAAGGGATTTGAATGGAGCTTCAGTTTCAGATCCCGCAATGCTGAATGAAAAGCTTTTTTTCTCCTTTTCGTTCATCTCTCATCCAATCAAACAGTACCATCAGATTAGGGAATTCCCCAGCAAAATACAGGGTCTGAATCCTTTTAGTAGGGAGCAGTATTGAACTAAGATCATTCAGTCAGACCCTAAATAAAAAGAATTTTGAAGTATTTTCCTTCAAGAACTGTGGACGGACGAAGTGGAGGGAAGATGTATCCCTGAGCTCTGTATTTTTTATCACCTAGCTCTAGACAGATTCACACTCCGTATGCTGACTGTAGTGGACCCTGTACAGAAATGCCTGAACTCCCCAGCACTGCACACCAAGCTGACACCGTAGACTGTACCACCTGCACATGTATTTTATTTATGCTCTCTTTTTAATACCCTCTTAAACAGGTTGCTGAATATGCACAAAGAATGAGGCCGAAGGATACGATGCAATAAGTATTCTCATAAGTTACATGATCGTGTAACAAAAATATGTGCTTACTGTCTATATCTTGTAAGGGACAATGCAGATTGAAATTGTGTCTTTCAAAAAATCATTGTCAGATCTGTTCTCCCTGGATTACATTGTTTTTTCTTTTTTTCTAATAGCTAAATCTGTATTGATGGTCACAGCAAATACATAAAATATGATAGTATCTGTCCTGTTTTTATAAAAATAAGTTTCTGTGATTTAGCTAACATTACATATATACACCAAGGATATCCAGGATTAAGAATTAAGGACAAAAGACCAAGCAGAGATCTCAGATTCTCTGAGCACTGGCAATGCAGCAAACATGTAGCACTTACTGACAAACGTAGCGCAGATATTCACACCCATCAGTACTTTGCATCTCCAGTTACTCAGGTAAATTGTGTAAATACCATTAAGCAATGGTACAGTACTGGCCACTTTAGTGTCTGATCACTCTAGGAAACGTCTGTGAAAGAAGTCATTGTCTTATAGTTACTGAGAGAGAGTGTATAGAAATGTAGCTTATTTTCAGCTGTAGCAAAGTCTAGTTTTGAAATAAGTAGCTAGATCTTCACATTTATAAACCCAGACAGCAAAAATACCATTTTCCGGGAGTCATATGGAGTTCTGCGCAGCAGCCACTGTCTGACAGTAATCAGAATAGCATAAGTCTATATTTATTTGAAACTAGGCTGGTTGGCTACCTTCACCTATTTTGATTTACTTTCCATTCTTTTATATCCCTCAGAATCTCACAGTAATAGCTGGTGGATCCAAATATTGGTGCTTTTCTTTCTTCTTTTTCCAGCTGTAGTAACTTGTAGTCATTGAGTGACCAAGAGGTTTCTCAATCAGAGAAGTTTCTTCCCTCTTTTTCCTAAAAATATTTCAGTGTTAGTGTCATGTCAACATGACATTTTGGATCATACTGCTGTTGTAAGGTCACTTTTTTCAACTTGAAGTTAGAATTTGATATTAAATTGATGGCGGTGGGGCAAATCAGTCCACTGCAAAGCCTGTTCCATGAGAAAATGTTTGGCAGCCCAGGGGGAAGATCTAGCTATTGGCTAAACCCCTCCTTTACAAGCTGTCAGGAAGCAGTCCTAATCAGCGACAGCTGACCTGGGATGACAGTTCTCTTCCACAGTCATTTGCGTGGTTCCAGAATCTTGTTTTTGTTCCACCTTGGCACAAAGAAGAAAACCTTTTGAACATCTTAATGCCAGTCAGACTCTAGCAAACTCAGACTAAGTTTTTCCAGTCCGTTCACTCCAAATCCAGAAAACCAAGAATTGTAGTGGGACGCTTTCGCATCTCAGGTTAGTATCCTTACCGACTAGCTACTGATTCCATCCATGTTTTCCTCCCTTTTACTTTGCTCCCTGGAGCCACCTTTCTGGATGAAACTCAACACTTCTCCAAGACATCTTAGTAGCCCTGCCCTTCCGCATGTTGACTGAACTCCCCAGTCTGGTGCTGTCTGCAAGCCTGATGAAGGTGTATCCTGTCACTTCCTCCACACCCTTGATAATGACATTAAAAAGGACAGGCCCCAGCACGCTTGTAGGTAGAGTACAACCCGTCGCCCTCTACCCCCAGAGCATGATGATCCAGTGTTGCAGAATATTGTCCCATTCTGGTATATTCTAACCTAAGTGGGAACAATGTTCTGAAAACAAGATGACTTCTTTGAAAAAATAATTCTAGTTGTAATCTGAATAAGTAGAATTGTGAAAAAATGCTTGGTCTATTCTTGTCCTGGAAACATTTTGAAAGCAACTCCTTTAAACACTGTTCTTGCTAGCAGGATGTGTCTCTGGCCAGCATATACAGAGATGGTCTGTGTTTTAAATGATTTTGCAGAACAGTGCTATTAAGCATGCTGAGAAACTTGGGTTGGCAGTCTGGTAGTAAGATCCTTCCAGCACAAGAATAAAAAATGGCCAAAATGTTCAGCATCAAACTATATAAAGCATCACCAGCAAGTTCTTGTGAAATACATACTACAACCGTTCTCTCAAGGAAAAGAAATGATTCAGACATGTGGTGTAAATGTTTCTACCAAAATAACTACTACTGTTTTTTTCTAACATGCATTCTGGTCCCAGAAAGTTCCATAGCATGTAAGCCTACAAGATTTGGTTTGTCAGCTAAGTTCAATCAATTATGCTGCAAAATACTTTTATTTTGCAAGTGACTTCCAGGAGAATAAATGCTGCAGAAGACTATATCTATAGAAAAATAAATTGAAATCAGCTGTTACTTCTCAAAAATTGTAGTTTTCCCTCTTTCTTCTAAATTTTTCTCAGAATGTTGTTTTAAGTATGTAATGACCTTGATAAACAGAAAAATTACTTTTTCTGACTGATTCCCGTAAGACAAAAAAGGTGTAGTAGGATGTTGAAGATGGGCAGAATGCATGAAGGGCTTCTCAGAACAATGAATTTCTTAAATGAAAAAAACTTCTGCCTACATATTTTTTTTGATTGAATCCATATGTATGTAGTCATGTAAATAAATAAGTAGAAATGATGCAAGGTTTGCTATGGGAATGAGAGACCACTGTCAGAAGATAACTGGTGTTTAGGTTGCCTTTTCTACTGCCTTTGCCTGGAAATATCAACAATACTTTTTGTATAAAGAGAGTTGTTATATTGCTTTAAATTGATACTGATGAAAAAAAAAAAGTAGTCTTCGGAATCTGCTGATTGCATGAACTGTATCTCTGTTGAATACAATGGTTGCTTAAACAGCTTTAGCTCCCAACTTTAAATATGTATCAGCATTTTGGAAACTAAAGTGGATCCAAAACATTTGCACAGGGCTGGCAAATGACGAATGTTGAAAAAAACGTATTTTTCCGTGAAATTGCTAGTTATCTGGTCAGAGTGGAGTCATCATGCTAACAGTGAAGAAGCATGTCTTTTCAGTGTAGCAACAACAAAGAAATATTTAACTCAAGAAAACAAATTATGGGTTTAGAAAGAAAGATTAATGATTCTTCTCTTTATCTTTATTTTTCTTACCACTCTTGTCATACCCAGGTGGCCATATACTGGGAAACACCTTTAGGAAGCTGTGGCGGTTTTGACTTTTTAGGTAACTCATGGAGTGAGCTTAGGAGAGCTTTCTGTTTATGAAAAAACAGTTTTGAAAAACATTTTCATAGTCAATACACCAATAAATTCTTGGCAATTAAAAAAAAGCTAAGAGTATTTGTAAAAGAAGTACATTACACTTAAGTCGCTGACTACTTTAGCTTACAAGTAGAATATTTGATATTAAAAATGCTGCATGAACACACTCTGCAGTGGTAATGAAGGGATTCCTTCACGCAGCCAATATAAACATCAGACAAAATAAAACAGTTCTTCTGCAATGAACTCTCAGATAAAATGTCATCTCCTAATATTTTGTTAAACTTCAGTAATATTTTGGTGAGCAAGGATGTCTGCCTATCAGTTTTTTGGTCTTAAAGCATTACTTAAATTCACAGACTCTTTCCATTTGTTTATCTTTAAGACATTTTGGCCTGCTATTAAGTATGTCTTGCAGAAGGCAATAAACACCCAGCATTAAACTAACAATAAGAGTCCTCCAAACATGAGGATAGCTTTCACAGTATCTGAACACTTTGTTGCACAGCGGAGGAAATGTTTGTTCTATGTCTGGCTGGATTATTCCAGCCGTAACAGTCTTTTCAGTATTTTCAGACCATTTCTTGCTTTCTCCTTGTCCTCTTCTCATTTCAAGCAATGGATGTTTTTGTTTTCTCTTCTTTCAGTCACTGAATATATGTTTTAAAAATCTTTTGTTCTGTATGGAAGTACAATATATGTTGAGGGATATGATAGTAATGATCTTCTGCAATATTTTAGTATGAAATACTTTTGGAAGGCCAACAGCATAACAAATGTCGACTAGAAGGATCTTTTTGTCTGTTTCTGATGGCTGTCTCTGTAATTCTGCTAAAACAAAAAGAATGAAAATTTAATCTGGCTAAATCTGAAAAAGATTGTTCATGACACTGTAGCAAGTTTATTTTCCCTCCCTGCATTCGAAAGAAAAAGTCTTAGGTTTGCTGAAATTGCACTAAAACAGCTAAAGGATGAAAAAAATTTTGAAAAAAAAAGTAATGGGAAATGGAAAATGAAAGAGAAGAGTGAGACTCCAACAAAAATGAAAGCTATAATATGTTATTTACTTTCAACTATTTTGTTTTTTGAAACACTTGAGAGGAAGAAAATCCTGTCTAGCAGCTGATAACTACATACAATGGTTGGACCATACCCATCTGCTCTTGAGACGTTGCTACTCCTCACTTGAGGATACCCATAAAGGAACGAGGTCACCCTAAGCAGAGATGATGTAACTTTCATTCTCCATGATTTTAGCGATCACCAAGGCACCAAAGCTCTTTGCCTCCAGCCCAGCTTTCAGTTCCTGATGGTGTGGGGTCATCCACACCTCCCTTCATAATGACTGGAGAGGCACTGTGACCTCCAGAGGGTAATTAAAATCTCCATAGTGAGATGTCTGTCTTCCTCTCACTATTGATTACAGAGGTCATCTGACACAACTGTACGCCTTATTGAGGCACCTCATGGTTTCTACATAAGTAATAAAACAGGAAAAGTGAAGCCTGTACTATATGTGTTGAACAAAAGAGACTGTCAAAGAAAAGAAAGAAAGAAAGAAAGAAAGAAAGAAAGAAAGAAAGAAAGAAAGAAAGAAAGAAAGAAAGAAAGAAAGAAAGAAAGAAAGAAAGAAAGAAAGAAAGAAAGAAAGAAAGAAAGAAAGAAAGA
>Ga0065711_1037583_pt1 | contig 19687 bp, 12 predicted proteins | sample Hoacrofraction12_FD_59098 | JGI IMG/M metagenome (GOLD analysis project Ga0065711, IMG submission 59098) | Hoatzin crop microbial communities from Cojedes, Venezuela - Epithelial fraction 12 v2 (version 2) | ecosystem: Host-associated > Birds > Digestive system > Esophagus > Crop | place... | reverse complement strand
GGGGGGTGGGTGGGTGGGCAGCAACTGTAACAAAATATTAGCAATGGCAGGTAAACGCAGGAGTATCTGGGGGCTTCCATGCCACAAAGAATCCAGTATAAACAGCAAAAAACATGCTTTTTCTATTTTTTTTTTCAACTCAGAAGGCAAATATATGTTTACAGGACAAACATATCCCCAAAAGCAAAGTAACTTGTCATTACAAATAATAAAATTAAACACTTAGAGCACCGTTGCAGGGTATGGGTCTAAGGTTGGTATTCTTGCACAGACTAGAAATCATTGGGGAAAAAACAACAACAAAAAAAATTAAATCCTCCAACAAAAAGGTAACACTCTGCACAGAAAGATGTCTAACTTGCTCTTTAATACCTATTGAAAGTAATCAAGTTTCAGAATTTAATAGTACTAGATACATGTACCCCAGGGGTTAGTTAGCAAAAAGACTATCAGAAGAGAATTCTCATGCAGATCCAACATACACTGGGAAGCATTACAGCACGGTAAAAAGCGTTAGTCAGCCAGCTCAACAGATCTGAATTTTTTTTTTTTTATTATATACATCAGTAGCAAGAATCCATATACAATTTTGACAGTTGTAAGGGGAAAAAAAAAAGGAGGTATAAAAAATTTTCTACAGCTTGTTTCTCATAATTGAATGGTTTCATTAGCAGCAGACAACAACCCCTCTCCCCACTCATATTCAGTGTTTGATAAGCAACAGCAAATCTCCTGGCTTTTTTTCCCTGGCCAGCTATGACTTCTAGGGCTCACAGCCATTACACTGAATAAAAACAAGAACTAAGTGCATTATAAAACATATTTACAGCAATCTCAGTATTACAGTGCTGCTTCACAGAAAACATGAAAATATTCGCTCTATTTATCAAGTCAGTAGCTAGTTCACTCTCATGGCAAGCTGTCTAGAATAACACTCTGGAGACATGCTTCACTTTTCAAACCTTATTTCAAAATGGCGCTGCACTTCTAGCATGGCTTTAAACACATGAACAGTCCCACTGAATACAAGATCATGTTTTGTACTTAAGCTCATGATTATTCTTAAGCCCTTTACCAAACTATCCTTAATTCCAAGTCACGAGTCTCTGAAATTGTTAAGCAACTTGTCATCATAGTAGTGAGATATTGTGCCTGGAAACTCGGTTTCACAGATAATCAGCAGACAATTTTGCAGCATAGAGAGAAAAGAGTAATCTTTTGGGTCATATGAAATGATGAGCAAGCAGACACTAGGGTCTTCTTTTGTAGAAGCTTTGGAAGGAAGTGAAGGCTTTGATTTCTCCTAGCTGAAAAAGGAGTATTTAGGACAGCTGTACAGCTTAATTGTTACAAAGGCATTTTGATTTCTTCAGACAGAAGGTCCTCCTGAATTAACCGGATTACTGCTGTGCAGCAGAATCAGAGCTGAAACACGAGATTTTATTTTTCACTTTTTCCTAGTGCTGCAAGTCAGCACAGCACAGCATGAATATTTTAAGTACAGAGGGATTTTCTGAAAGCTGCAAGCAATAACATACAAATTAAAAAACTGGCACTGTTCCGCTTGACCCAGAAGTTCCTGATAAGCTTAATTTCCAAGAAAACATGATTCAAGCTTCAGATGACAACAAAACCTGCTTTATTCAGAGTACTCACACAAAAAAGTCTCCTCATAAATGTCAATATTTCCACTTAGGGATGCTAAAAAAGTCCTTCCTGTCAACTGCTTATGTTCACCACAGTATTTTATGAAGAATAACAGTAACGTACAGGAAAATTTCAAGCTGAGCTGTGGCCTACTCTATAGGTGGTTCTTCACCTCTGAAAGTGATTTGAATAATTTTATACATACTGGAAATTCTTCAGACTGTTCCCCACACCAGTCCAGAACCTTTTAGAAATCTATGATGACTTAAGACAGTCAAAGCAAATGGCCTTTCTCACCTTCCCACCTAATGAAAAGTGTTCAAGAATGAAGCATCACTCTGGTCCTTTTGGAAAGGGAAGGGAATCCCATGAAACAGTTCTTCAACTTCAAATCCATTCACAGATAACACCTCTATTCCCATGATACTCACTTAGTTTCTCCTTCAGTAGAAGGGAACAATTTACACTGCAAAATCAGCTCAAACTACCAGTTTAACTGATCTACCCATTTGATAGTCAAATAAGCATTTTCACATTCCTCCGTGTACTCTTAGATGAGAGTTTATCTCGAAAATTCAGTTATTTCACTATTCGCTTATTGATTCCTCTTTGCCATAAGACCTAACGTAACAGGCAACTAATAAACTGATGATGCAAAAGATCTGTTCATCATGCAAGCCGTCTTTTTTGCATGCTCATGTGTTTGTATCCAGCTTCTAGAGCTCAGATTGAACCCAAAGATCTCCAGTGAAAAGACCAGCTTTTGTTCTGCAGGTAGGGCACAGTGATTTTAAAAGCTGATTTCACCAGCTGCTGCAGTGATTCCCAGCTGAGCAAAATAGGGATACTGCATGTGCTTGTTCCTTCTAGTGTAAGGCTTATCAGTATCTTTTTTTTTGCGTGTTTCACTTTTTAACCATTCATCTGTGCTCTTTATTAGGTATATCAAAGTAACATCAACATTTACCTGTAGGACTAATGCATATTTGAGATGAAAAAGGAGCCTTCTATGTATCAATGAGCCTGTGTTTCAAACTGTCCCTATACTCAGAAAGACATTGTTATATCAAGTCACACTCAGAACATTTGGACTTCGGTGTTTAGAATGTTTCTAAGGGTTAGAAATGATGGCGCTGCCATCAGTAACGTCTTCTGTATTCATCCTACCTACTATAAAGCTGAAAGACTACTAGGCTGTAACTACTATCTAGCTGTTCACCACAACTTAATCAACTTTGTATAGTGAAGAAAATAATGACTACACGTTTACACTATTACTCTAACTACAGCACAGCGGTGAGACATAATTGGTCCTACCTAGCCCTTCCTGGATAAAAATAAGCCTCACCTGTCTGATTCTCACCTTTAAAGATCTGCATGATGGCTCAGTGAGCAGTCAGTAAAACATTCTGCATTTCTAGGCACTGAAAAGAGTCTGTAAGATGCTCAGCCAGTGGTACAGTTCTAGCTGAAGAATTATAAGAAAGTCACAAAAGTAGTAGACATCCACAGGAAGCTTGACTAGACAGTATTACTGGTACTAAAACTTCTGTTGCTACCATTTGTCTTTCATATTTCAGGCTCCACTGCAATAAAAACAGTGAACAAAAGGAAGAGCCACAAAGCAACAAACCCCCAAAACTCACAAAACACCACCTCACCTCCCCTCAACCACAACAAGATGACAAACGAAGAAAAATATCAAACCTGTAACACTACAATTTTAGAACCAAAGCCTAGAAAAAAAAGAAAACACAGCTATGGTAGAGCAAGGTATGAGTAATATACTCAGCCTTTTAAAGGTGAAAACACACCAGAACAGCAAATCAAAACTCTTCTTTAAATAATCTGAGCAAATGCCATGAAAATTTTTTCCAGATCTATGAAATTAAAGCAAAACAACAAAAGACTCAGTCAAAGAAAAATACAAATCCATCTATGTAATGAAATCAAATGAAGGGATGTTTATGAACACATTCCATAAAGGCATTAAGAAAGATAGACTTAGTGTTACTGTGCACTGAAAAAACCAGCATGCTTAGTACCACCGAATTCAGGTAATCACTGAATTAAACAGTCACTTCAGTGACTGCAAAACACACTTTAGAGTGCAGTTCAAAAAACTGAAGATGCCTTTTGAGTGGAATCCATTTCATGAATAGCAAACCCACTAGTAGATTGCTATGGGAACGAACACTAATGGCTAAAAACACCTAAAATTATAACATTCCAAGTGAAAATGATGCCTCCTTTTCCCATCTTTCAAAATACACTGTTTGCAAGAAGAAAATACCTCTTCCAGTATTCAGAAAGACAGATGTATCTATTAGCACTCCAAGTTCTTACTTAACTATCTAGGAATTTTAACTTTGTAATGAGCTAGTTGTCTGGAAACAGAAAATACATCTTTAATTAATATGCAGAGAAACAAATATAGTTCTGTATTCATGGCGTCTCATTTGATATTGCCATTTAGGAAGACTACAAAATGATTAGCTAGCCAAGAACGTTTCACTTAATTCTTTACTATAGTATCATACACTTTCTCCAATTTCAGCTAACAAGCAAGAAAAAGGCCAGAAACAGTAGGCAGCAATCTAACAGAAGTTTCAGATTTAGCAGATATCCATGCTACGCAATGGCAAATTACAGTCTGTGGTAATTGTTTGGAACTACTAGATGTATTAGCATTTTCAGTGTTAAGCCCCATGGCAGATGAAGCTAAGTGAATTGCTATTGGACCACCTATATTTTGTATGCTAAAAACCATTGGCTCTCCATTAAGTCACACGTAAACAATAACAGTATTACAACAATCATATGGTATCTTACACAGTATTCCACCGAGGATTGTTTTCCACACATACTCATGTAAGCATCATATGCAGTAAGTGCAGAATTACTGCCATACAGAATCTAGCACTTAGCATACTGTAAAAAATAAACGCTATTTCAGCAGCTTGGTCAACATCGAAATACTCTGACTATAAAAATCAATTGTAACAATTTTTTTCCTTTGACAAACAGAAAGGATTTACTTTCTTTACCATATGTATAAAACGTTCATACTCATGGCAGAGATTATATTAACATACCACTGATTTGAAATCTATTGACATATGCCTATCTTAAGAAGTGGAAGTCCAGCAGAAATTACATTTTTCTACCGGCATTCACACAGTGCAAAAATAAGCACCAGCCTCTACCAAACTCTTTATTCAATGAAATCACAAAAATGCAAAGACATTATCATAGTTTGAGTAATAATATTTTCAGTTCAGTGGTGTTCAACTAGATAATCACAATTCAGAGCCACTGAGTAAGGTTCCTTCGGCATTTCTGACAAAATTGTAACTCTCCTACTGTATGATGGTTTTGACCTTTCAAGAGCACCTTTAATTTGATGGAAATCCAGAAAGTGATTGACAACACCAAAAATGTTTCTGCTTTTGCAAAGAACACCTGCAACAGAGCTCTCAGTCTAAAGCAGATGGTCCTACAAGATGACATTCTGATACCTGCCAACTCAAACATGAAAACTTCGTTCAATAATCCAACATCCAAATGTTGGATCTAAAAAAGTCACAACCAAATTCTGGTTCTTTGCAGTTAAGGTGGGAATGTCTGAAAAAATCGCACTGTTGCATTCAGACATCATCGAATACTAGCATTTCGGAAACTGCAGGTGTTTAACAAGGCAAAAAGGAAAGTTTTCTAAAAATCAAAAAAACAACTTCGAAATAGTGCAGATATATGTTTGTGTGTCATTTCTCATTGGACGTCTTTAAAACACACACACATCCTTCAAATGTTTATATTCTCTTCTGCCACAATATAATGCACGTTTACTTCGTGTGATTCCCAAACGAAAAAACCACATTGCCCTTGCATGTTCAGTTAATAGCACAGGAGCTTGCCGGAAGTTACTTTTTTCTCATTTTAAAGACTGCTGCTATCAGGAGAGGAAGAAATATTTGTTGTTGTTGTTACAAAAGGACAACAGAATCAATATGTGCTCATTCAGGTTGCTAAACTCTACTTTAATTCTAAATCAGGACAGAAATTCAAAAATTCAAAAAATGCAGCCAAGAACAGATGTGGAAGGAGAGACTTGTTAAGAGGGGCATGTGTATGTGTTTTTTGTCTTCGCTAAAGAAGTGGTGCTGCTTGGAATATACCAGAACCTAAAAACTTTTGCTGCATTCTGAGAATCAGGAGAATTCACAGTATGTCTCACCTGTCCAAACACCACTGACAACTAAATACTTGGTTTTGAAGTAGATCTCACAGAATCATAGAATCATAGAATGCTTTGGGTTGGAAAGGACCTTTAGAGGCCATCTAGCCCAACCCCCCTGCAGTGAGCAGGGACATCTTCCACTAGACCAGGTCGCTCAGAGTGCCATCCAACCTGGCCTTGAATGTTTCCAGGGATGGGGCCTCCACCACCTCTCTGGGCAACCTATGCCAGTGTTTCACCACCCTCATGGTAAAGAATTTCTTCCTTATATCCAGTCTAAATCTACCCTCCCTTAGTTTAAAATTATTACCCCTTGTTCTATTGCAACAAGCCCTGCTGAAAATATTTTCTCTGTCTTTCCTATAGGCCCCCTTCACGTATTGGAAGGCTGCTATAAGGTCTCCCTGCAGCCTTCTCTTCTCCAGGCTGAACAGCCCCAACTTTCTCAGCTTGTCCTCATAGGAGAGGTGCTCCAGATGCTCCTCTGAGCATCTTTGTGGCCCTCCTCTGGACTCACTCCAACACATCCATGTCCTTCTTGCGCTGGGGGCCCCAGAGCTGGACGCAGGACTCCAGGTGGGGTCTCACCAGAGCAGAGCAGAGGGGCAGAATCCCCTCCCTCAACCTGCTGGCCACACTGCTTTTGATGCAGCCCATGATATGGTTGGCCTTCTGGGCTGTGAGCGCACATTATCAGGTCATGTTGAGCTGCTTTTCAATGAGCAGCCCCAAGTCCTTCTTGGCACGGCTGCTCTCAATCCCTTCATCTCCTAGCCTGTATTGATACCAGTGGTTGCCCTGACCCAGGTGCTGCACCTTGCATTTGGCCCTGTTGAACCTCATGAGGTTCATAAAGGCCCACTTCTCAAGCTTGTCCAGGTCCCTCTGGATGGCATACCGATCTTCTGGTGTGTCAACTGCAACACTTATATGACTTCAGACTGTGTAATAACCCAGATAAACTAGGTGAATTGATGTAAACAAGGAGCATGATTTAACCTGGCTAAAGACCATCTAGTACACAATAAATACAGAAGCTAGAGGATATTAAAACCATCACTGAGCATAGCTGTGCATTCTGGCCTGTTATTAATGGACTTCATCCTCAGTTGCTGTAACACTAAATTTTGTTTAAGAAATATTTTTAAACTCTTAAAAGGTTAAGACTGTAGAATTCTTTTGGCTCCTTTCAGAAGGAATTTTCTAGATTTATAATACTAGTTCTACAGAAAACCTCCTACCAAATGAAGTACTGTGAACAAACCAATGGAGCAGGCAGATAGGAACAGTGGGGAAGATAGGAGAGCAGTACTTTACACATATGTTTTTTAAAAGTAAATAAACAAAAAGGTTATAAAAGCAGTAATAAACATGACATAATGTCTTTCTGGAGGACTAGGTGACTGTGATAAACAACTTGTGATGAAATTTCACTGCTAGTCATGAATCCCCAAGGAAAAGCCCTGTGATTCCAGAGTCACTGCTCAGCTGGACAAAGCTGTCCTCTGAAAATAAAATACACTCTAGGAGAGGACCAAGATAAGACAGCTTTACTTCATGACACTGATATGCCAAATACTGCAGAAAAAGAATCAGTGCTGATCAGAAAATGTATGCTTACAGATCTACACACACTAGTGTCATACTCCAAAGTTCCTTTTTTTAAGTCTGTTTTCACCTCCATGTTGTTTGGGTATTTTGTTTTCATTCTGGATTTGTTCAAATTGACATATCATTGTCATCCTGAGACACTAAAACCATGTAACTTGCAAGTTCTCGGTGCTGCTGGTACAGTGCATTTTCTTTAACATTTGTGTTTTCTTGTTATTTTTATAATTTATTTTAAAATAGCAGGCTTACTGCTGGACAAAGCACTGACTGGGAACATATTTGCTAGAGGGGAAGAACTAAAAACTAAGTTTTATTGATGCCAAGGAGAGAAAAAGCACTCTTGCTTCATGTGACTTACTCCCCTAAGGGGGTGGGAAACCATGGGAAAAATTACAGACCAACAACATCTACATCAAATTTCACTTCTGATCTGGGGAGAACAAGTCAGAGAAGCACATCATTTCAACCAGTATTTCCTCTGAGATGAATATCCATTCATACCAAACCTCAGCAAGGTTGGTGCACCAGTCTATGACAGAATCCTTGACTGAGAGAATAACATAGGTTGGAAGGGACCTCCGGAGGTCACCTAGCCCAGCCTAGTCCACAAAGAACGGGCAACCGGATTAGGCTATGCAGGGACTATTTCATTTGCTTTGTAAGTTGTAAAATAACAGGTGCAAAAATTGCTTGTAACATATCTTAGCTTTTTATGATTGTGTGGGTTCACCCTTTGATACCTGCAGGTATCACAACCTCTTCCCATGAAAGGAAGTTACAAGATTCCCCTCTTCTTGGGTGGATCATGGACCGCAACACTTGCAGAACAACAGCTCTCAAGCCTTTTGATTGTGGTTGACATAGCTGATCACTCCCTGTCATCACAGTGCTGCGGCCATCATCTTACTGATATGTTTTCTGTCCTAAAAGAACGCATAAAACGAGAAAATGGTTTTTCTTCTTGATTTCTTGAAGTCAAGACATATTTATACTGCTCAAAACTTCTGGCACTCTGAAAAAATGACTTCAGGAGAACTGGGGTCTTCAAATAACCTACAAAACACAGCTGGGAATCAGTCTCATTTAACAGATTTCTAAACAACTCCATCACCTCTTAGCAACCTTAACATCTCTTGCTAGAGTATGCACACCAGAGAAAAGGGTATCCCAGTAAAACTCCAATTCTTACTAAAAATCCAGTAGGTTAGGCAGAAATACAAAATGGATTCCTCGATCTGTCATTGTCCCAAAATGACCCTCAGGTAGCTACTCTTGATTTGTCTTCCTTTGTAGCTTTTGGTAAAACCTTAAAACCAAACGACTACATCCAGACAGTAAACAAGACAGTAACCAAGTCAACACATGGTATTCATTATTTAACGCAGAGCTGCTCAACATCGTTCATGACCGTTGCCTGAAATTCAGAATTTCCTCTAAACTACAATTAGGATAAAACCTATCAGAATCTTTCCAGGACACATAATTGCAGCAAAACCCATCAGACACATCCTCTACTGTACAGGCTTACTCTTAACAGCCAGCTGCAGAAATATGTGTAACTTGCAAAAAGTAAAGGGCGTACCATTGCTTTGCCTAAGTGCTACACACTGTGACTGACCAGTAAACCCCTACAATGCAAGAAGGCTCAGACGGGCAACGGTGATGTGCCCATGAAGCTCACAGAATAATGCAGGGTGGGACTGATCACAGCTGTTGCAAAAAACTGACTCAACACAAAGATGACCGTTTTAGATACACAGCTATAAACAATTCAGTGGATTAACTGATGGTGTAATGTTTCTCCTCAGTTCATTAAGACAGTGTGAACATTTCTCTGAGTCAGACAAGCATACGGGGGAGTGAATACATGGCTCAGCGAACAAAGAATTCTGAAGAGAGTCAATGGGCTTGAGTTGACTTCGACCCACATATTCCTTCCTGACAATCAGGGATGCTCAGCATCATGGCAGTGACCAGTAATCGGAACCACATTGGTATCGTGATTGCACTGTATACAGCAATTGCTATGTTTTGCTAAGTGTAACTTAGATTTGTACTGTGATTTCAGTACATTTTGTATGACTCTGCTGAACCAGAAATCATGTGTAACAATTATCTTCAAAAATGTAAATGTGATATTACATATTACGTGCCCCACACACGGAATACCTAAAATAACCTGGTCAGAGTGTATCGGACTCTGACATCCACTGTGAAAAAGAAAAATGACCCTTGCTGCCCTCTGACATTGGTGGACAAATATGATCTGGGAATAAACTGGTGTAAATAAAATCATCTCTTCAAAACACATTCTGCCCAATACTCCAAAAAAAGGCTGACTTGACAAAATGATGGTGCCAGCAAGCCAGAAGCACTACTATTAATCCTGAGGATTAACAGCCATTTCCACAGTAAAAAGTTTGACCATGATTGTTCTATAAGCACGATTGTTCTGTCTACTGAGTATGCTGGCATTCAAATTCAAAATGCTTACACTGAAATTTCAGCTACAAAAGGGGAATTCTTTTTGTGGACTACACAAGCAGTTTTCCAGGTTCTGCCAACAGATTGTAAGTACTTGGAGCACAAGTTTCCTTATTTATTTTGTGTCTCCAATGAATGCAACATGAAGTTGAAGACCAAAGGGAGAAGTGACATGCAAGTTAAAAGCTACTCTTAGTGTTTCAAACTACAAAGTTTAAGAAAACATTTATTAAAACTCACACGGTGTGCTCTGAAGAAAATCGGATTTTCCTAAGCTTAGAAAAAGTACTAACTTTTCCACCTAAAATACACTACTGAATGTCGTCTTCTTGAAGCTATTCAGTGCCCCTCAAGCTACTGATATACACCATTTCTTACAAAAAGTGCAAGAGTGCTAGCTGTCTTACTAGCAAAACCAGAAGACAAGGTTAGAATTCTCTTTCAGCCTTGAGAAAAAAAGCAAATGAAGTGTCAAAATACCTAAAATGGAAAAGCTTGGAAAGCAAAAATAGGGAGAGGAAGAGAAGGAAACAACACGGTAACAGACTGCAATAAGGGACAGACTGCAATTACTTAACCCAAATGGTTTCCCAGTTTACCAAACCACAAGAGAACTCTCTATTAAAGTTTCAGTATAACTGGGTGGCAGATCTGGTCTCCCACAACATTACATTGATATGAAATTGGGGAAACAAAGCAAGCTCAGGAGGGCCAGTAAGAATTAGGACAGGAAAAAATGGTACCTGTCCACAAAGCGATTCTTTCCTTTCCTCCTTACACCCTAAGAACCTGGTCATCTCAGCCTTCCACTTCTCAACAGTGGTACAGTACGTTTGTTCTCAAACGAGGTTTTCATAGCAGGATGTGACATTTGTCATAGGCCTAGTTCCTGCTTCTTTGCAGGAAACAAAGTCTAAATATAATCCAGCCTGGGAAAACACTGCTTAAATACTGAGGGCAGCACTGAAAGAATCTGTGACCTTAAGAGGAGCCAAACTCCACACTAAAAGCAAACACAGTAATTACCCTGAATAAGTTGGTTCTTAGTAGCCATTGTCTGAAGCTTTTTCACTATATCGAATACTAATGTCTATTGACTGCTAACCATCTGCTATGTTGTTCTTGAACTGCTGACATGATTTCAGATGTATAACGTGACAATGGCTGGAGACTTTTGCTGGATTGGCCTCACTGCAGTAAACACTGCACTAAAAGTGAAGAAGTGCATAAACTTGAAATTGCTGTTTGGCAGAGAATGGGTAATCAAATATTCCTGCAGTATATCATTAGTTCACGAACTCACATGGCCTGTATAGTCCACAGTTTGTCTATAGGGTGATTCACAGCATGTCTGTGCCTGCATCACTACATCTGGGATGTCACTGTGGAAACAAAGAGCCTTGACTCCTAACTCAGGGATATCGTAGGATCACAGGACAAGTTAGGTTGGAAGGGACCTCAGGATACTTCTAGTCCAACCTCCTGCTCAAAGCCAGGTCACTATGAGATCAGACCCAGTTGCTTAGGGTTTTATCCAAAAGGAATGTGAAAACCTCCAAGGATAGAGACAGCACAACCTCTCCGGGCAGCATGTTCCAATACTTACTTGTCCTCTTCATCTGTAAGTAATGAATGCATTAGAGCAAAACAGAAGCCTCCCCATTACAAGTGATTTCACTCCCTATCAGGTACACTATGTCAATGAGACCAAGCAGGTCAGGCCAGTAAGAAGGTATCAAAACCAAGATTATTTACATACTTTTCAGCCAACCAGAACTGTGTGCTAAACCATCATTCTTTTCAAATCTCAAGAAAAATGCACAAAAGAATGTGTTTGAAAGAAACTGTGAAGCTGACCTAAAATTCCAACCCATGCACTGAAGGGCTGACCTGCTACAGTAGAAGTTCATAGTACAATTTCCCAGGTACAATGAACTGATGTTGGAAGTGAGGAATTAAATTTGTCAGAAGAAAAAAAATAATCTGCAACAATCCAACGTACTCTTAAAAACTAGGAAAAAAGTCCACGATCCATAAGCAAAACATGAAACACAAATAGAAATCAATTTAGTCTTACCTCAGCCTCACAAAGTGCCTGAAGACCCTGTAACACTATGGTAGCAGGGGAAGCTTGATCAGGTTTTGTGCATTCATTTAATACCTGGGAAATTAAAGCCAACATGTCTGCTCCGTGCTGGTATGGCCTACAGCAAAAAACATGAAGATACAAGGTGACATTCATGCATACACACAAGTTCTATACACAAAATTTCATTAAATATTGGTTTTGTGTAAGTGAGAACTAAATTAAGTTCTAAATAAAAGATCATCAAGTGGTTAAGCTACCGAAGATTTTGTCCAAGGACACTGTGTATGCTAAAAGATTACATCATTCAAGAAGTGACCAAGAAGGAAAATGCATGTGTGTTATTGATGACGCTATCCTCTGCTTCTTTGTTGTAGCCTTCTGTAAGTACTCACTACTGGGTTTTGGTGGAGATTCTGGCAGGAAAAGACTTTTGGCCCTCTTACATCAGATAGGAACATTTTTCCAAATTTTTTGCCACTGCAATGTCATTTGTCTCTCCTCCATTGACTGCATGGGTGGCTTGTTTGCTTTCCAGTCTTTTAGTATCCATTCAGTTTTACTGGGCAGTTCTGGGGGAGGTATAACTGCTGATTCAGCAGTTCCTCATGCTGTTTCTGTAAGAACTTGCAGTAACTAGCACCTGGCTACGTGATTTATATTCAGGCTTCCTCTAATTGCTCTCACTTTCTTCCAAATAGTTTCTACATGCACGAAGCACGTGCATACACCTGGACTCTAACTGCATCACTTACAAAAAGAATATTACAGCTGCATTGAGACTTATCTCTTGATTTCTTTTCTTTTTTTTAATATTTCTTGTAAACTATTTTTGCAAAATTAAAGAAGGTTGAAGAGTTAAAGGGTGTTTTCTTCAAGAATTTTCTTGTTTTAGTTGATGATCGAAAGACATGTGAATCTCTGCAGTTGTTAGTAACCGACCTTCAAGAAGAAAAGTAAAAAATGGAACTCAGAAGATAAGTGACAAAGAGAAAAGATGGTATAGTGCACATAAAACCAGAAAGTAATTGATAACATGTTTGAAAAGAATCTTTACAGTAACTATAAAGATTCTCAAGTACTGGTATTCGTGGATTGTTAGAGCTGGAAAGGATCAATATATTACCCACTTAGACTTGTACAACTGTGTTCTGTGGTCAGTATTACACCTGAATAAAGACCAGAAATTCGCATGTGACAAAACACACTTTTCAGAAAAGCTTCCGATTTTCTTCGCATACATTGAAAGACAGACAGATCATTAGCTGTTTCTTCTAATGTTTCAACACTCTCTTTTTATAGGTGGTATGCTTTAAGTTTCTACTCTGGATCAGTATAGGGTGCATGTTTTGTTTTACAATGAAGACATTTTAATTTTCACATTATTTATATGTGCTTTCTATTAGTTATAATATAAAATCCAAAACTTACTAGCTGGTGAGATTAGCAATGTCTGAGTATCTCCTACAACTACAAAAATATTACCCACAATTAATACAACAGAGTAGGTAAAAATAACTATGCAGCTTTTCTGAAAAAAAATTGATTTCCCTTACAAAGACATAAGATGGATAACACTTATGCTTACCTCTGCCTACATATATCCCTTATACACGCAGCTTTGGCAATCAGCTTTTCCCATTGAGCATCTTTGTCAACAGACAAAGAGGGCACATCAAACATCGCCAAGAACTTCTGCAATTCTGGGTAAATTCGATCCTAGAAAAGATTTAATTTAAAAATTATCATCACATCTTCAAAAGCTGGTGACAGGATTTTCAATTGCTAGCACTTTTACATGATTTCTAAATACCACTTCCATTATATTCCATACTTGCTTTTTTTCATTATTGGAATCTAATGCTGCATTGAGATCTAACTGGCTCCTACAGACAAAATCTCTCTTGCTACTTTATATATAAAGAGAGAGGAAAATTATTGTGATGTAACTAAGGTCGTCTTCTTACTGCACATCGTGAAAAGCAGAAAGCTGTCCTTCAAAGGATTTTTTTTCCCTAATTCCAGTGAAACCTGATGAAGTGAAAAGCAGGTTTCATGAAAGACATACTACTGAAACTCTTCACTGTAACAGAATCAATACAGGCACCACTTCTACCATTTACTTTATACTGCTGATAATGAGAAACTAGTGTAAGCAATGTTCCAAAATTAATATCTTTCCCTGGTTAGAGGTAATGAAGTTTTTCCACTGCACTTATCTTCATGACACTACAAGAATTTTCTAACCTGTCTTTCCCACAAGGATGTCATCATCCGCAAAGTAACTGCTCTAAGCTTTGGCGTGCTCCCCAGCATATGTATGGCACGTAGAATCTGAGCAACACAAACCTGAAAGAAATTTTTTAACCAAATGTCACTGTTATTTTTTATGCTCAAGAACAAAGACAAATCTACAAATCATTATTTTACAACCATGTACAACAAGGAGATAACTGTCCAACTGCAATGTCAGAAAGAAAGCAGAAATTGTTTTCTGAAAAGCATTAGTGCATAATGAGTCCAAGAGCATCTTCGTATGAGATATATACATATATAATGATGATACAGCACAGACAATAAAGCACAGAATCATAGAATCATAGGTTGGAAAAGACCTCTAAGATCATAAAGTCCAACCATCCACCCAACACCACCATGCCTACTAAACCATATGCCAATGTGCCACATCTACACGCTTTTTGAACACTTCCAGGGATGGTGACTCAACCACCTCTCTGGGCAGCCTGTTCCAATGTCTGACCAAAATGTATAATGTAATTTCACTCTTTAAAATAAATGTCATATTCCATTCAAAATATTAGAAAGTTATGCTGAAGCTTACAAATCAGTTATTTTAAGCAAGCTATGAATTGCTCAGTCTAAATATTTGTTTTATGAATAAATGACTTTTTATTAGTACAGATTCTGTTTTATGAAAAATTTTTCATTCTGACCTTGTGTACACCCAGTGTAGGCAATGTGTATAATATATCCCTGTAAAGCGCAGGCTCCAAAGGTCTTCCCAATTTAAATATCAGAACTGGGATCAGATTTGGGACCTAAAATAAAACAAAAGCAGGAAAGAAACTTGGGACTAGGTTGCCAACATAGTATGTTATGTCAGACAGGAACTTGACAGAGCATATTAGAAACTCCTACCTTTTTGCATTATTTTTCCTGCTAATAGGAAAGAGAAAGGAACATTCTAAAGTCTGTAATTTCATAGGACTTAGAACTTCTTTCTTTTTAAGTTATCATCTTAAAAGCACCTTGTTATGCGTGTTCAGCTGTAATCACTGCAATCATCTAATTTCCACAATGAATTCATTTTTACTTGAAATTCCAGTACAGACATACTAAAAGGAACATGTAATTGAAAATGGTAGATTACATTATTATATATGAAACCAATGAAGAACCTATTCCAACTCAGTTCTGCCATTAAGAGGAATTCTGATGATGTTACTATCATATCCCACAAATATCTCGTGTAACACGGTATAATTTACTGCATTCTTTAATATATGGTACAATACTTCCAGAGAGCTTCACCTGAAGTGACAACGAAGGAAAGACTTATTCACCCCCATTCCCCTTTTATTTAGATCAGATTTTCAGTATTTTTATACCTGCAGGTCCCTCAGTTTTCTCTTGCGGACATTCATACCACTATGTTGTAAAATTAAATCTAGTCATGACGGGCTTATTCCCCCCTCCCCCCCCACTTCATTTTATGGACACTTAAAAGTAACTACTTAGCACTGGTTTACATTCTGCCTTTACACAGTAGTAATGATTTTCACTTAAGCCACATGGGCTAGTCTTTCATTGATAATAGTTGTGTTAAAAGATAATGTCATTCTCAAGAACAGAAAAGATAATTAAGAAATTTGGTATTTAGCAAGAGTAAGTGGACATAACTATTTTTGAGTCTTCTGGCTTTAAGAAAATTATTTTCCTTATAGGGCATAAATTTCTCCAATTCCCTTTTAGTTACCCCTAGGGTGAGTGACCCTTGGAAGAGGTTTTTTTCCTCTTTAACCTCACATTACTGTAACTTTAAAGAATTGATTCGCTAAGTCCAAGATAGGAGGCTTAAACCAGAAGAACAAATGTGTATTAAATCCCACACATACTGGGCGCAGGTGAAACACTAAGCAGCTCTCAAACACAATGTTTACAAGAGTAGATCCAATCTTTAATCCAATCTATAATTCAGCAATCTTACACCTCTGAAAATATACCCTGGTAAGGCTGATTCTTTGTGTGTGTATATATATATATATACACATATGTGGTTTATACATAAAGTGGATCTAAAAACTTGCTGTGGGAAATTCTGCTACACCATTCTCTCACTATGTGTTTTTACATGAGCAGATGTCTTCGCATGATAAAATTTTTCACTGCACAAAGGTCCATCTCAGTCCACAGAAACTACAGAGCAAGAATAATGAATAAAAATCCAAGAGCTCTGGGATTTTTGCATAATTCCCTCTGTAATTACTTGTTCCAAATTACAGACAAAAAAAAAATACTGTTTGTTCTATAAGATATCACTGTCTTTACAGTTGAGCAATCCAAATCCGCGCTTCCACAAATTTAAAAACTTTGTTCTGGAATCTGTATTTAATACTTAGGGAATTAACTATAATACATTATTTTTTCAGGTTTTCCAAACTCTATTTGGCATTCCTAAATAGAATAAATCCCTTTATAAAGAAAAATATCCCCATATTTTTGACTAATTGACTAGTCTCCCTCCCTCTCTCTGTTTCCCAAGGTTGCTGTCTACCTTCTGCAGAGGTAGTCATCACCCCATCACCTGCCCAAACAGAGGACTGGCTTTACTGTAGATCTTTCAAAGAAAAATTAATAAAAGTGTCTGAGAATATAAGACAGTTTTTATTTAAGCAGACTTTCACACCCAGCATCTCTTTCAATACAAGTTTAACAGTACCTTGTTTTCCCACCTGTTTATTCCAAACGGAAAGCATCTTCTTAGCTAGCACCCTCCCTCACCTTTCTTTCAGACCTTTGAACTGAAGATAAGTTGGTCAGTTTTCCAGCTTTTGGTGTGTGCTGGTTTTGGCTGGGCTAGAGCTAAGTTTCTTCATTGCAGTTTGTATGGGGCTATGTTTCAGATTTGTGACCAAAACAGCGTTCATAACACAGTGATGTTTTAGCTATTGCTGAGCAGCAATCACACAGCGTCAAGAACTTTTCTGCTCCTCACACCGCCCCAGTAGTGAGGAGGCTGGGGGTGTGCAAGAAGCTGGGAGCGGACACAGCTGGGACAGCTGACCCCAACGTACCAAAGGGATGTCCCATGCCATGTAACATTATACTCAGCAATAAAAGCTGGGGGAAGAAGGAAGGATGTTCAGAGTTACAGCATTTGTTCTCTCAAGTGACCATTACACATGATGAAGTCCTGCTTTCCTGGACATAGCTGAACATCTGCCTGCCGATGGGGAACAGCAAATTAATTCCTTATTTTCTTTGCTTGTGTGCATGGCTTTTGCTTCCCCTATTAAACTGCCTTCATCTCAACCCACGCATTTTTTCACTTTCACCCTTCCAGTTCTCCCCTACCCCAGCAGGGGAAGAATGAGCGAGCGGCTGCGTGGGGCTCAGCTGCCTGCCGGGGTTAAACCACAACATGTACAAATTAATTTTTTTCTAAATTATGTGTTACATAAAAACTGAATGGCAGATGAGCAAAATAGAAATAAGGTATCAGAGATACAGATGAGGTAGGATCTGTCAAGATAAGATTTCATATGAAACACAAATATTTCAAAGAGAACATTCAGTCCTCCAATTATATACACATAATGACTAGTTTTCTAAATAAAAGCTGCAGGAGCAAGACTTCTATTAGATGAATTAAAAATTGTACACACAGAAAATGCAAACTGATAATGGGTTAATTCAATATCTTGCCTTACACATATCACAAGACTATTAGATTTATACAAACAGAAGACTGGAAATCTGTATAGATGCTTTTACAGGAATCTAGGCTGCAACTGTAATTGTGTAATTACTTAACTGTAACTAAGGGGAGCTTTTTTTTATCTAACCACATATAGCATAGATCAGCATACAAGTTGGCAGTAGGACAGCTCCTCTGAATATGCAAAGCTCTAAGTGACAAATTTAGTTTTTCATCTTAAGCATTCCTCTGGCTTTGTTTTTTTGCCGGTTTTTTTGGTTTTGTTGCCTCACTCCCGAAAGCTGAATCTATCATGAAAACTGCTATTACCTTAAAGCTAATAGCAAAACAGATGGACCACAAGAAAGAGTCACCCACCAACATTTGGTTTTATATTATATTCTCCTGTGCCTTGCCCCAGTGTGAAGATTTCCAACCAGCATTCTTAACCAATGATCTCCCAGGCCAACCTAACAGCCTTATCTCTGCAGACTGAAATAGCCTGTCAGTTGTAGGCACTGATAATATTGACGTATTTCTAAACTACCATTTACTGTATAAAGGCACACCAACTTTGCAGCAATTCAGGGTAGGCTGAGATGGACACCACTCCGCCTATCTAAGTGGCCATAAACCTGACTTTCACCAGAACAGTGCCGGTACTTTGTAAGTTGCTCTGAAATTATCAATCTGCTTTTCTCTCATCAAAAACTTAACTCACCCAGAATAAACAGTCCTGTAGAAGAAAGACTAAAATACAATGACAAGTAACATACTTCAGAAAGTAACATACTCCCTGAAAAACAACATACCTCACGGTTCTTAGATTCTCTCAGATTTTTTCCTCACATCACAACAAATTTTAAAGCCCAAAGTCCTTTCAGACCAATCACAGGGGTCTACCCCATGAAAATCAAAGGAGTGAGTCCACATATAACCCACCTCACAGCATCCCCTTGGAACAGGGCTTCAGTGTAACCTGGGGAAGGGAGCTCCTCGATTCAAAACAAGTCTTCCCTGCCATACCCTCCTCCCCCCCCTCAGCTTTATTCTCATCACAGCTCTACTGCTATTTCAGACACACATAGCAATTTGGATCTTTCCACCCCACCCCACTTTCTGAGAGCTTCCCTGAATTTATCCCACCATGTGCCTTAATCAGAACATTACTGCCAGCTTAAAATGTCTTCGACACGCTTGGTCACACTTTCAAGGCCATCATCACAATATTTTATAAATACTGCATCATAAGGAGTATTTCTTGTTATCACTATATCCTTTACAGTACAAAAGCAGGTGGGGAAAGCAAGTCATTCCAAATTCACCAGCACATGGCAGAGTTTGATTAACATCAGTTCTGGTCCCAGTCAAAATTAAGTAATAAGATGCCTGCATTAACACTGAAAAAAAGAAAAATGAAACCTTCACTCAAAACATGAGATTTAATTTGTGCCCTACCTTTCCTTCCCACTCCCCAGCTGTAATCACAGAATGGTCGGGGTTGGAAGGGACCTCTGTGAGTCATCTAGTCCAACCCCCCTGCCGAAGCAGCGTCACCCAGAGCAGGCTGCACAGGACCGCGTCCAGGCAGGTCTTGAATATCTCCAGAGAAGGAGACTCCACAACCTCCCTGGGCAGCCTGTTCCAGGGCTCCATCACCCTCAGAATGAAGTTCTTCCTC
>Ga0065711_1037582_pt1 | contig 19688 bp, 5 predicted proteins | sample Hoacrofraction12_FD_59098 | JGI IMG/M metagenome (GOLD analysis project Ga0065711, IMG submission 59098) | Hoatzin crop microbial communities from Cojedes, Venezuela - Epithelial fraction 12 v2 (version 2) | ecosystem: Host-associated > Birds > Digestive system > Esophagus > Crop | place... | reverse complement strand
ACAGGGCTCTGAGCAACCTGATCTAGTTAGTGGTGTCCCTGCTCGCTGCGGGGGGGTTGGACTAGATGACCTCTAGGGGTCCCTTCCAACCCAAAACTTTCTATGATTCTATAATAATTTTCTTTTGTGCAAAGGTTCTTCATCTTGGTTCAGGTGCATTCTCTCCTTTGAATTTTTTCCAAGATAACTGTGGTAGCTAGCAAATGTTATTCTTCCCAATCACTTCTACTTGCCTTTTTTGTCCAGCTTGCCTCACCAAGTATTTCAATACTCTCCTAAGTGAAACTGCAGACTTTTCATCTGGTATCACCATTTTGCATACACTGCAGTCCTTTAGAGTATCAGATTTTGCAGTTTGCAGCTTTGTCACAGCTAAGAGACCCTTACTCTTTCTCTTTAGGCTGTTGATGCTGTTCTGAGGGTGTATACAACCTCTCAAATGGGTTACTCATCATGGTAAATTGAGAATGATTTAGACATGATTTCACCTGGTGAAATCATTGTAATTACTTCCAGTGAAAGCCATGAATGAATGTTTCCATATTTAACAGTCTCTGAAATGTGGTTTTGTGTCACACAGTTTTCTGTCAGAAATTTTAAAAAGGAACAGAATGGTTTGTTTTATGGTACTGTGAGTCACTTTTGGGTGGTAGTAATGGACTTCAGAGATCTAATTTTTTCTTTCTGTACCTGGACTGCTCTGAATGGAACCTGGTTTAAACCACAGTTTTAGATTGCACAAATCTGATACAAATAGAGGAGAGAAAGAAAAAAACAGAATCTTACAGTTTCATTTAAGCTATATGTACATTTTTTTTTAAAGAAAGAACATTGACATTCTCACCAAAAAAATTTTTAAAATGCCAATGCACTGATAATATTTATATTGAATAATACCAAGTAAAGGAGTTTAAGATGCTTGGAAAGTCCCCAACAGATTTTTTTTGAGTTTTAGTTTCCTTTAGTTACTGTTATGACTATCTTTACATGAAAATATTATACACTTACAAAAGCCTTTCCAGTGACAGGTTTCCAAAACTGTAAGCTTACAAATTACACTCCCATTTGAACTCTTTGCCATAAAGTACCTTATAATATCCAGTAGTGAAATGGGTCATCAAGGTAATAGTGCAGCATTGCAGGAACTGATTGGTTATTGTGTTGCAGGGCCAGTTTCGGGAGCAATCTGTGGCCAATTTCTGTAGAGGCTAAGGTTTCAAATTTTGAACTCTGCTAGTTAAACAGAGTTGCTGCTGTGAGTCTTTATGAAGGTTGAGCAAGTAGAATCTGCTGATCTGCCAGTTGTTCCAAAAGATTGTGCTCCTGTTGTGAGAATACTTCTCTTCTTTATACATGACTGACCTTCTCGGGGATCCTGCTGTGAGGTGTGAATGTGGCCATTTGAATAGAATGCCAGCATGACTCTAAGAAATGGATGTGGTATCCAAGCTTTCGCAATTATGGGCAGTGATGTTGAATTATGTAGTCCGTTTTAAAATTATCCACTCTGTTTCAAAAACAACACATGACTGATTACCTCATTTCCTAACTCACTTCTGTTATTTTAGACATCAAATAGCCATCATTATACAGAACTATTTATGGAAAGGGGTTTTATAAACTCCAGACAAAATCCATATCTAGCCATTGCACTAATGATTTTCTTCTAGATGCTTTTCCTGTGAAACATACACATGGGAATGAGAATGCTGTAATACAAACATATTTCACTGGAGTATACCATACGAAATATGTAAACCTGTCCAGTTCTTTCTCTTTGAGACAGTGATAAAAATCTTCTGTTTGATAAATTTTTATTGCAGCTAACACTCGAAAAAGAACTGCACAATTTGAGTAAGAATTAGTACTCCTTAATGCATTCCTTCAGTGATACCTCCTTTGTTATATTCTCTAGATACCATAGCTTTATTTCTGGAAGACCTGAATGTTACTGGTGGTACAGAATGCAGGAATACCCTCCAGCTCCTTCCTTGACAGAGTGGATGATGGTCATGGTTTACACTTGTGGAGAGTTCTTGCGTACAAAATTATATTCTCAATTAGATGTATCTGAACTTTTTATTCCTGTTGAAAAATGCAGTTAGCTTCAGGAGAATTACTGAATCTGGCAAATTATGCATGTTTTGCAAAATTAAAAAGTACAGTTATGTTTGTGACAAAGAAGATATTTTATTTGCTTAATGGTTTTTTTACATATCTTTTTTCTTCTGTTTACAGCAGAAAAATACATCTTAAAGATGTATAATTCCTTAGCTAAAATGAGAAATAAAATCCTTCTATAGAAATAAGACAGAAGACTGAAAAATAAGTTTGTAAAGGATAATAAATGCCAGCATAAATTTATGAAGTAATGAACACAACTCTGCTTGTGTGATTAGTATGTATTCCTCATGAATGCAAGGTGTTAACGGATTTCCAAGGAAGGAAGGCACATGAGGAGCAACTTAATTGCTTAAGTGGTGAATCCACAGATCTAAATCTTCTTTTATCACTTCTAAGTTAAAGACATAAAATCAGATTAATCAGGCTCAGGATTTGTTGGACTTGGAAACTCTGGAATGGGTAACAAAACTTCCTAAGAATGCAGGAGGTGTGGTGAGGGTCAGACTGAAACACAAATTGTAGTGGCAGTCTCCCACACCAAACCCTGGTGCTGAAGAACAGACTCAGAGAGCAAGGTGAATTATAACAGAAGAATGAGAGAATATATTGGAGAAACCATATAAAAGATCAGAAACACACATTTTGTCACAGCTTGTGACACCATCCCATACTATTTAGCAAACACGGTGTGAGACATCTTTTTCTTTAAAGACAGTGTGAAAACAGTTGTCACTGTATTTGTACCTTCAGTTTTTAATGTAGTACTTTCTGCAGCTCCCAAAAATATAATATTTATAAGGTGGCAACTTTACTCACTACTGGGAACCGGTAGGTGTCATATTCCTGGCCTGCTGGGAGAGGTATGCAACCCAACATCCATTCCTTTATATTCTACTTAAAATACAAGAATCATGATTTTTTGATCCTGTGATCAGCCTTAACTGCTCCCTTCTGTAAGGAGGTCAGAAGTACTGTGGTCAGTTTCACTTCTGCACACTGTAAAGCTTCTGTATCTGGCAATGAGTATGGCAAATGTTAGGAGAAGTTGGAGAAATTCGAACAAATTTGTCTCATTCAGCTGACACTCTATGAAATTTATTTGTCCTAGGGAAGCCACCCAGTATTTTGATTTACCTGGAGATTTTGACTTGGCCTTTCGGATCTGTCTTTGGCATGTCCGCAAGTTTCTTCCAGAATAGCACCAGAGAATTTTTGTTCTTTGTTGTCACTGAATTTCTTGTACAAGAAGAGGAATTACAGACTTTTGTACCTGGTTTGCTCCAACAGTAATCTTTACTTTCAAAGTCATTGAAATAGTCAGAAAATCATAACTGATTGTACCGGGAACTTTAAATAGATAAACTACATTCCTGTAACATATATGTGAAACCTCTCCATTTGTGGGAGGAAATTTTGACATACAGAATGGAGATTTAAATGTAAATCATGACATGACTATTTAGCTGACCTCTCTCATCTCATTTCATTATGGATTTTTATTTCATGACCTTTCTGGTTTTAAACCATGTGTGTGTTCTCATTACTTTTTTATCTTTCTCTGTTTTTTTTAACCACGATTGGTCCTTATCTGAGTTCTCTTACGGTTTATCATTGTCACCACTAAAAACTTAATGCAACTCTCTCTTTGTTTCACATCCTTTTTACATGAAAATCTTTTGTTATGCTGATAACATGACTGTGCTTATTTCTCATGCGTGTGATATCTACATCCCTAAGAAATATTAAAGGGCCTGTTTGCTTCTCAGTCTGCTATGAACTGTAGAACAGAATTGAAATGGCTCTCAAGTGTGGGAAGTTTTGCTGTAACTGCAAGGAGCTTAAGGTCAGAATTAAAAAGGAATTGCAGAAGAGCTGGAGGGAAGATCTAACCTTTATCATTTTGTCAGGTATAATGAAATTTTATTCATTTAATCAATTTTAACTATCTCGCATAGATTTCTGCACTTACCACCTTCTGTACTCGGTTGCCAAGCTCTGTTCATATTCTGTTTACCAGAGCTGCACTTTCTAGGAACATTGTGCGAATTTGGACAGTTGATTTCTGAAAAAAGGCATCCCTAATTTAATTAACATCTATGATCAAAAGTATATAGAAGTTTGGCGATTATATATATATGAATAGGTTTTATGGATATTTTTCATGGCTTAATTGTTGCTTTATTCTTTCTAATTCAGAGTGACATTTCATGCTCTTACCAGGTGTCAGGATTAACTCTGAAGACAGCAGCTGGTGGTAGCAAATTCTATATGTGTAACATAATTTGATTGTTAATAGACTGTGTGATTATTAACTAAGTTATCTGCAGGATTATTGATAAAAAGGTGTTTATGTTTCCTTCTCTTAGCCTATTAAAATTAGGAAAATAAGTACTATTTTCAGAAAGGAGTGTCTGAGAGTACAAGGGACTAATGAGTTTCTTTGATGTATTTGGATAGTTTGCCTTATGTTTCCAAATGTTGTATATTCTGTTTATTGTTCCTTTGTGAATCCTAAACAACAAAACTTCAAATTTTGTCATTGATTTTCCTGAATCAGGTTGAACTATTTCATATTGTAAATCGTCAGGGCGGTACTGACACCTTTGATTTTCAGTGCCCATTTACTCCAGTGAAATTAGTAGAACAGGTATGGTTCTTCCAGCTCCCGTGGTAGAGTTCTGAGCTTTGATAATGAGAACCAGTATAATGACATCTTTTAAAGAGCAAAATTACAGCTAAGTAATTTCCTCTTTCAGGCATATTATTGAAATCTCCTGAGTTTGGGCAACATTGTCATTAAATATGCAGGTATGTTACTACAGTGCCACCTTTTCCTTCAAATTAAGCTTCAGGGATAACTGAAAAACTTTTTAAGCTTCAACACTGTGTCATTTAATTTCAGAAGTGAAAATTTCAAAGGAGTTCAGAAGTTAATGTCAAAATCTTTCAAAGCTGCATAGAAGAATTTTAATTTTATCAAAGTACAATGAATTCAAGAATATATTTTTTATATAAAGTCTATTTTCTTCCTCTAATTTGTAGTTTATCACTGTCATTTCTTACATATATATCTCTGTGCTCAGAGTTCCTTCCTTTAATTAATTCAATACATCTATCTTTAGTTATTTCTCTCACAAAGCCAAGCACTGTGTTAATGACTCTTCTAGAGCAACGTGTCAGTTTTTAAAGTCCATTAACTTTCTATGACTTTCTGCATACTAACACTCATTATTACATTATTTCCTCTGATCTTGAAACCCAATTTAAATTCCAGCCATGAAATTTCAGTGATAAAAGATGTTTTTTTAATTGCTCTATCTTTCTATGCTCAGTACAGAACTGAGATAAGAAGTTGCAAGTTATATTTTTAAGGTCTCTATCACACATTTTCAATGACAAATGATCAACATGAGACAAATTTGGTAGTTATGAGACTCAAAGCTTTCAGCAAATAAATTCTTATAGAATTTGTTATTATTTCAGATATATTGCTACTGACGTCTTCTCACAATTATTTCTTTAACATCTTTCCCAGTTCCAAAGGCTGGACGCCCAAAGATCTTCCAGAATTATTCCCTTATGTCATATTTTGTCTCTGGTCCACAGAGAATAAGCTTCATCCTACTTTGCAAGCTTTCTTGAAGAATGCCACTTTCATTCTTGTCACTTCGGGACTGCATGAGCATATCACAGGATATATCATGCAAAGGTCAGGAAGGAAAATCTAAATTAGCTTTAGATCCTTATTTAAAGGCTAGCTGATGATGGCTTTGATAAGCTTCAGCCTCTAGATGAGGACCTGATCTGGCCACAGAACAACTCTCTTCTAGGTTTTGACCAGAAAGAAAACCAAAGAATTTGATCCAGATAAGAGCTGAAGTGTGACAGTGTGTCCTCCGGGTCTATTTTAACTGATAACAAGAATGACAGGGTACACACAATATGTACTTGCAGGTGATTTAAATGCAATTGATAAAGTTCATTAATTGGCACTTAAATTCTACAGAAGTTCTCTGGTCTTCAGCAGAGACAGCTTACACAAGTCTAAAACTTGCACAGAAAATTTAAGTAAAGTACTGAACAAAACCCATGTAAAATAGCCTGCAGGAAATACTCGGGCCATGTAGAAGACTTAGTCCCAATGGTTTTAATTATAGCAGGACTGAGTGAGGTGTTCTCAGAGTTTTGAGCTACAAATTTGCTATTTATCTTCATTTCCCAATGAACAGTCACTGCAGTCTAACAAGATTTCAAAACTTAGCCGCAAATGTTTCATTTTAACCCAAGTGATTGAACTGAAACTATTTCCAAACTGAAATCATATTCTAATATTAAAAAAGTAGTTTGAGGAAATCTGCTTTTTTTGTTGTTGTTTGGTTTTTTTTTTTAGCAGAAGCCAATACATTTTCCATTGCTTTGAAAATAAAGCTTAACAGAAGTGGATATGGATCTAGTTGTAGGGAGATACCTCTAGTCTGCTGATTTCATTATGTTCAGGACCTTTATTTTATTTTTTTAAAAAGTGAACCTTAGCCAATAATAGATACAAAATATTAATGGAAGAGGCCAAAGCTGCCGTTTTGAGTTACGCTACATCAAGTTTTCCCTTTGGGTCACAGAATGGTGGCAGTTTATTAGTTTCTGCTCTGCTTTAAATCGTGTGACTGTCACTATGAAGGAAAGTCATATACCTCAGTGCACCAGTAAGAAGTGCTACATCTTTTCCTGGCGTGGAAGGAATTAGGTAGAATCCACACCATTGTACCACATCAAGGAAAATGCTAGTGCCATAGAAAGAGTTAAAATCATAACATAATGGAAATGGGTATTTACAGTTCCCTAGTAAAACTGTTTTTGTGATGTTTACTTTCAAACCATCTCTAAATCAAGTGCAGAGCTGCTGCCCAAGTCGTCTCCAGTTTCATTAAGATCTAGTTTTATTACACTGATGTGCCAGGAGCAATAGTATCTGCCAAAATAGTGCTCTTAGTTAACTCTATGCTTGAACTACAATTGCCCCTGAAATTAAAACTGGAAAAAAAAAACCAACCCTGTAATTAATATGTCAGATCTTATTAGATCTTGAAAACTGGCTGCACTTCATTTCAAGGCTGGCAAAAATGACGAGCATTATCTGTATGCGGTTAAATACCCACGACACTTTTGTTTCTCACATGGTTTCAGTATAATGATGCATTTCACTTTTTGCCAGGGATATAAGCAGGGCAACTAATCAGATTTGGCATCAGTGTTTAACTGGTCTTGTAAGCATTTTTTTTTTAAATAAAATCCTCCATTGCATTTAAATCATTGCAGCTTATACTGTTTTTCTCTATTTAGAAGGTATAAATTTAGATTTTCCTTTGGTTGTACATCTAAATCTACAGCTTCTATAATAAAAGTCAAAGCAGAAGTACAAACTGCTTAGTCAAAGTAGTGGTACTAACCTTTGATTACCTACTACTTGAATGGTCAGAAATTATCATCTGCCTTTATTTTCTGTTAAATGGACAATTGGATTGTCTTCTAGATACCAGTTTAATGTATTAGTTCTACTTCCTCCTTAAAAACATGCCATCATTTCATAAAAATTGCAATAGGTTCAGCTTTTGTGGTGCATTAATTATAATAACATCCTCATCGGAGTCTGCAGAGGTCGTCTGCACTCACATTGCTGCTCCATGTCAGGTTTGTGAGGAACACTAGCAGAGCATCTCAGTGCCTCCTGTCAACATCTCTGAATAAAACAGTTCATCTGGTCTTCAACTTGGGGATCCCTTAGTTATAATCGGTTTCTGGTTTTCTTTTTTAAATAATTGTATACTGATTCAAGTAAACTTCTGCAATTTAATGGACTTTTGTCAAAACTCTGAAAACCACGGGGTCAGTACAGAAGAAATATATGTTCTGTTTCCTCTTAGAAGAGGAAAAGTTATTCACCTATCAAGACATACAAAAATGCTTTGAATAAATGGTAACATTTCTGCTAAAATTTGCATAAAACTCGAGTCTCATGCAAGGAATCCTTTACAAAGGAGTGTAACCTACATGACAGTATGGTTTTTGTATTCTATACATCAAAACGGATAAAGTTGACCTGGATCAAATGCCTTGCTAACTTCATATGTGTTAACCTGTTATAGGAGTTGAGTTAGTTTATTTATTATTACCATAAGCATTTTCTGAAAATGGAGCGATACCTTATACTAATAAAATATTTTTTTTCATATTCACTTTTCAAAGTTCATCTGACTTCACAAATTAGTAACCAACTGATCTAGAATACGATTGTTGAATTTACTCTGATGTATGTACCTTGTCTGGTAAGACTGAAGAAGTTAAGCTTATTCAATTTTAGAACTTTCTTCTGTCTGAACTCCATAAAATATTTTACTTTAAAATATGTACACTTTGACCCAATTCCATGATATATACAAGGTTACAGAGAAATGAAATGTACTTTACATGTATGTGAGATTTATAAGGAAACACGTAGTGGGTATATTAAGACAACATATTTTACAGACATCGTAGAACAACAGAAGAATGTTGATCTGAAAGTTTTACTTGGAGAGAAGAAATTCTATTAATATGAAGAGGTACCAGAGAGCTTTTATATCACTTAAAAAAAATTTTTCCTTAATGAGGTTGCCCTAAACCCCCAGAATCAACAATTGTAGGTGTCAAAACCTGAGGATTTAGAACAATCTGGAGAAAAATCATTTATTTCACAAATTTAAAAATGGTACGCATAAACTTACAAAAAAAAATTATGAATATTTATGAACTGAAAGAATGAGTCTTTTACAATACTATATTTAATTAGATCCAATCTCATATTACAGTGATAATTCTGAAACATTTATTACTGCCATTTAACTAGAAATGGACATTACCTCTCTTCCTTAAAGGAGTTATTTATGCTTGTTCAATAATGAAAAACAAAAATGTTAGAATTGTGGCTATGTTTAAAGATCAGTCAAGATTTCCACTATACCCGTCAAGCATGCTTTGCTTTTACGTAAGCGTGAGACCACATATAAGTTAAACTCAAACATTAAAACCAACAGAACAAACACCACCACCCACCCCCTCAAACTAACAGAAGTTTAAAGACCACTTCTTCTATATCATATCTATTTTCTACTATCATGCCCCAGGAAAGATTCCCATTAATGAGGAAGATTACTGCTCAAAATAGCTCTCTTCTGAAAAAGCTTCCATCCATGTCAAATCCCGCATTTACAAGTTGAGACATCAAAGACAAAAAGATATTTCTAACTGTGGTCTGATATTCGAGACACATTTTTATTTCTACAGGACAACAGCAAGACAGTGTGTTGCTAGTGTTTCAGATTATCTTTTCAGTGACTGCCATGACCCCCTGGCTTATCAGAGACATATACGGAAAGTTTTTCCTCCTCTTTGTCCATAGTTTAATTCCTCAAAAACATACCAATAATGCTAATAAATTTAAGTAACCTTTAGGCCACTTGGTTTTCTGTTTTGAGGATATTTTCTGGAGGAATCTTCCAAGAATCACCCCACTGTACAAGTATGTTGATACTACCATGTCTGACAGACTAGTGGTGCTTTTTGGACACTCAGCTGTTTGTCAGTAGATGAAGCTCAAAGCTTTGTCAAGAGAGTTGATGTCTGAAGGAGGCATTTATCAACCATTACTTTATTTTATTCTAATGAAAGATTTTGATCCCACAGTATTAATGCAATGCATCGCTGTAACTGTACCTAGCAACCTTTCCACTAGACAGCTAAAAACATCATAAAATCATTTATTCATCTGTGGCTAATTGGGAGGCTGTTCCCTGTTTTATTAAATCTGGGAAATCAGTGCCATAATGGCTTCCAAGCAAAACAATTCCAATAGACTGCAAAGATATAAGACGACTGCCGTGCCAATAACTCCCCTTCTTCAGGAACTCAGCACCCTGCTTCCTATTCTTTCAGCACAGCTGACATATGTCAATTGTAAATGTCTCAAAGCCACCAGAATTTTTGTCTTATCTTTATAGTGTTGCTTTACACCATCCCTCAGGACTACCTAGTCCCTAACTAGCCAGTGCCCTAGATACTTGATGTGATAAAACAGAAGATCTGGAAGATGTTTAAATTCGCTAGCTAGCATCTTCCACAGGCTTGCAAATAAACAGACTTTATTTTATTTTCTGAAAATGAAAATTTGCTTTCTGATATGAGTCATGAACAGCAAACAGGTAATTTCTTCTCACTTACATTGGGAAATCTGTCCAATGTCTGTAAGGTCAGACAAGAACCAAGCCTATTTTTTTTCATTAATAGTAAATGTATCTATCTTAGCTATTTGAAATCACCCTTCTGAATGAAAGTTCTTGTCACTTACACAATATCAGAACACTGGACCATTGTGAAATTACTTTCATCTTGGACAATTTCTATCAGGAAGTTCTACATCTTGTTAAGATCTAGGGTCTCGTAAAACAAATACTATAGTTTCTGTCAAGTCGTACTTTTCCTTAACAGCTGGTTAGTTTCCAAAAACAGCTGTGTTACTTGAGACATGTAGCTTACGGATCAGTGAAGTGAACGGCTCACCTCAGCTGGAAATGATATTTCACTCCCAAAAAGTCATTACGGGATGCCCTTCACTTCAGTGACACACGTAACATATGGCACAAAATGCCACAACCTGTTCAAGTTTAGGATATATAACTCATGCAGCCACGTAGCCATATTTTTTTCACAGAAGCATTAATGTGAAGCTGTTAAGCAGGAGGGAACTATTAAGAAAGTGTTTCAATGGCACTTGCATTCTCTCATGACTGATTCTTACCTATAAACATAATTAAATGACCAAATCCAAAATACCTATACCTCTCCCTCCCCAAGAGCCCGCAATGGAGTGAATGGAAAGATGAACGGCACTAAAGAGGAAAATATCTATATGCACTTTTCCTGGGGTAGAAATAAATTCTAATTAACTAAAAACTATTTCAGGCATCTTACTGCTGCCTGGAAGTCAGAGAAGGTGTACATTGTTATGTATTCTAACTACTAGTGGGTAGAACGATTTCTACTGGGCAGTCTGTGCCTCAGATAGCCTTTTGAGCAGCAAGATATGGTACTCGGGAGTGATAGGCAGAGAGTGTATGCAATACTTGTTTATTGAATTTAAAGACAGGTCTTTAGGAGAAAGGGATTGCATTTACTAAGGCAACCTAAAAATTAGTTATAAAACTTTTAATAGCTTCAATGGAAACCATTAACATATGAGTGCCCTGTAAGGGCATCTATTGTAGCACTGTTTGATAACCTTTGGTGACAGCTGAAATGCTGTCTGCTGCAAGGAAGGAAAAGAATACTCATCTGTAGATATTTTAAAACCTTCTACATACAATTCGCGTTGAGAACAGAAGCTCTAAGACTCATTTTCTTGTTGTTTTTGATCAAACCTTTACACATATCCCTACACACGTACACTAATATAAAATATATTAGGCATTTTCTGTGTGTGAGAGGAAAGCTATGAGAATTTTCCTCAAATTTTTGTTTATTTGGACATTCTTAAGAGCAGAATTACTTTCTCTGAGCATAGGCAAGAACATTCACTTACAGTCCCATGAAAGTGGACTACAGTTGTACTATAATGTGGAAGCTCTGCTAGGGTCAAAGATGCAATGTCTCTGGATTTTTCAGATATCATAACTGAGATCTCCCTCATCCCCAGTGGAGGTCTATCAGAACTTCTGGCCTTAAAGTAAACATACAAAGCATTAATTACACATCTGTTTTTCATTTGGACATCAGCTTTCTTGTACTAAATCTTTTCAGAAGAAAAGGAATATGTTTTAAACAAGTTGACACTTCTTTACAGCAGTCTCATTAAAAAAAGAAGAAAAGAGAGGTGGTTTCAGCGATGCTACTTAAGTCTGGGGTAAAACTATCAATTATTGAAATTCATTAATTAAGCAAAATATTTGCTGAAAGTTGCTGCACACCTCTCAGTTTGAAGATTTTTCTATCAAAACACAGTCTCATTAAAATTTTACATGCTAATCAGTATGTTTACAATTTCATTTTACGAGACTATAATTTTGCACTGAGGTTTTGAATTCTTTTCATTATAATTTTATGCCAATTAACTCAGAGGGGAAAAATGTAATTTGCAAATTTGCGTAATTGCCCAGATGTTAAGATGTAGCACAAAGTGAACAGAAACAAAGACTTTTTAAGCTTATGATTTTGAAAAGAAAATAGCTCACTTTAGTTTCTTCTTGGCTGCTAATTCTGCAAATCTATTTTTGGAGGTAACATACAGTAGTCTGACTGATTAAAATCTGGAAATTGTTTTAAGGTTCTAGTTTTCAGTACAACAGCTTTAAAAGGAAGACTTGATACAAGGACAGAAGTCTGGGTTTTATAAACACACATCAAAAATTGACCATTCTACAAAAGGTAGGTAAACACGATTATATACGGTGGGGAATCTTGAAGGATAAGATATTTCTTCATTTAAAAACTTTTGGTTTCTTCTGTATCTCATATAATTAACTCTGCCTATTAAAATGCCTTTTTGGATGTATTTATCATGTAATTTTTCATTCCCGTTTCTAACACCTTCTCTTTTCTGACAAAAACTTTCTATAAATATTCTGGTTCACTATGTTCACTATGCATCGTATGTGCTTTCTGGGCCTCATGGAAAAGACCAGTGGTGAAAAAAGGTAGCTCATATTGTGCATGAGGGTACGAGGGTGACTCATGAATACATGTGAATATTTTACCTTAAAGCAATGGATACGTAAAATCTGAAGAAGCACAAGAATCCATCTATTTACCATAGAAGCTGATGCATACTGTTAAAGGCATCTGTTTAGATCACCCACAACTGAAGAAATTTCCAAACTTAATATCACTTTTGTGCACTACTTTTCCATAAATCTTATAGGAAGTAAATACAGTAGAAATTTAAAGTGGAATTGTATGGATTTCTTTCTCTCAGATAGCAGGACAGTACAAGTTATTATCACTATGTGTTATACAGGTAAAGTATTGTGTGCTGCAGGTTATTTATATAATCAATACAAAAATGAATTCTAGAATGGTTAAAAATCTCAAGTTTCAGGCTTCAGAAAAATTTTGTGAGGAATCTGTTAGGAACTAGGAGTTCCAGGGCATGTTTTGGAGAAGAGGCAGCAGATTACTTAAAACCTTGTATGTTTTTTTAAACACCAAGTGCTCACTGTTCTTAAAGACCATATAGTTGACTACATGGACCACCACTATGTAGGCTTTCTGGTAAGTGGCAGAATACTGAGAAAAATTACTTTAGAGTACAGATACGACTGGAGGAAACAGAACGACAAAAGTATTCTCCAAAAAGAAGACAACATCTTACACGCAACTGGTATAAAAGTGAAGTTATGATTTATACCAGAAGAAATTTAAATTTAGATGAAGAGTCTTTTAAAATAAATCCCCAAATAAGTCCATTTTCTTCTAAAAGACACATTTTTCTCTCATCTGGCCTAATAGAGGATAACAAAATCTTTGTTTAGCGGAGGTGGGTTATTTTCAATTTTTTTAACATCCTCTACGTCACTCTCAGAAAAAAAAAGAAGTCTCACAATGATTTATCTATTTTCCCTTACTTCAGCTTTTATAAAAAAGCTAAACTACCTGCATGGATCATTGTGCTTTTTCCTCTAGATTATTAGATCGGCTACTATATCTCTTGTGATGCATTCCCAACTTTGGAAGTGGACAGGCTGCAATCATAATTGAAAGCATCACTACTGTTTCTGTATCACTAAAGTACCAGCATTATTCACAGAACTTTTAAAAATCCTTATGCATTCAATGAATACTTCGTCTGTTTAAGAGGTTAAGCTGACTCTCTGATGAAGCTCATAAAATACAGTACAAACATGAAAATATACTAAGGAATTTAGCTGTATTTCCCAACATGTTCTTTCTCTTTTAAAGAGTTTTTATTCTGATCCTTCTTGCTAGTCTCAAACTGGATGCTTATATCTTCATAATGAGACTACAACAAACTTTGCCCTGTGCAAGGGGTAGTTTATTCTCAGCTGTAGAAATTTTGGGGCTTAAAATTTGACAATGTGTTTGAATATTTTAAGGGAATACTCTGGATACTTTTTTCGGCTTCTTTAATATACTCTTATCAAGTTATCCTGTTAAAGCCATTATATACAGACTGCTTCTTTTACAGAGCAAGACGAACACACTCACTAGAGGCTAGTTCTTCACAACAGAAGCTATAAGTTTCTTGAAGTACTTCAGGGAGACAAGCAGAAGATTATAGTTTTTGTTTGGATTTTTGTCTTCAAAGTCCAGACTGAACAAAAAAATGGGGATTGTAAGCACCAGTTGTTCATGTAAAGGTATATATGTGGTAAAAATAAGGGTACATATTTCAACAATAGTGCTCAATTTAAATGAAAATAGTAATAAAAATATTACTTAGAAACATGGACTCCTAGTGTTCAGCATGCAATTTATTTTGTTATAAAAGCATGTCTACCCACTGTTCCTTATGCAGTTTGCACCAAAAAGAATAACATCTGCTTGCAAATCACATTTGTTTGTATTTTTTACCTAACATTCTCACATACAAAAGCACAGATTAATACAAATAAGAAAAAAAAATCTATGTTTTCCAGCTTTCTGTTTTCATTCATCTGGCAGCACCCTGCTGGACTTTGTTTCTTTGGTATCTGTCGTGCAGTCAAATCTCCTCTCCCCCACTGTTTATGTAATTCTTTCACACATGAAATGGAAAAACTGAAGAAGGAACTTTTTAAGGTAAATCAGTAGTCCACACTTTTTATAATTTCAGAGTTGATTGATTCACTAGGAAACATATATAATCATATACAATACTATGCTTGGATCCCTATGTATGCAGTAAAAGAAATCTGGGGCAGTGATAGATATTTGCAGTGGGAAAATGAAGTCAGGCAATGTCTCAAAGTCTCCAGAGGGGCTAAATTTGAACAGAAGTAATGAAATTATGCAAAGGACCAGCAAGAATAAGAAGAGGAGATCACGAAAATAATGAAGAATGTAGCAGTGAGGCAGAAACAGTGGAAGCAATGAGCTGGGACAAGAGAAAAGATCTGGTGGGTAAAGAGTAAGGAAGAAAATATGAGTCAGCAATGGCAGAAGGAACCCAGCACTTCACTGAGTTGGAATTGTAGATTCAGCCAGCAAGGCAGCAGGGAAAGGGAGGATTTGTGAAAAGTGATGGTGAATGCAAAGTATTCACCCATACCAGAAATATAGGAGCTAGATAGCCTAATAGAACAAGTGATGGGCAGAGTGTCAGAGGTAATTACATGATGTTAAAAGAAAATAGCTCTGCATATGCTTAAGTCTATTTACATTCATGGCAGCCCTTAAACATATGGATGTTTCTCTGAAGGGGGCTCAGGACTCCTGTAAAAGCCGATTAGACAGAAAATCCAACTGGGTGATATATGTCCAAACTAATTCTTTATAGGTATATGAGTTGAGATGAGAGGATGCATTTTTCCTATGCAGAGAGGAGGAAACCCCTCTAGGAAGTCATAACTATAATGTAGTGGAGTATTCCCTTATGAGGAAGGAATGAGATGGGAAAGGTTTTGTGAACAGAGTTGAGAGACAAAAAAAAAGATTAGACAAATTAAACTGTCTGCCATTCTTACAAAATAAAGAAGCTGAAAAACCAACCACAAACATTTTTAATCTGCAGTGTTCTAGCATCAGCTGTGGCTTTTTCTAATGATTCTCATCATTGCATGGACATTTTGTCCAAGGTGACTATATCTAGAATCTGCAATGCAAGCAAACTCCAGCAGCTGCACATTTGATTCACTCTACACACCTTTTTTTTTTTTTTCCTTCTTCACAAAATGATAGATTATGAAGACTGTTTCTTTCCCTGAAGGAACTCCTGATTGTCCCTGGGTTTTTTATTCTCAGTGATTCATAAGCCAAAATGGACTATCTCTACAAATTCACCTAAGGTTTGATATGTAGTAAACATACGAGTAAATTTCCTGCTTCTCAGTCTTACTGGTATCTCACAGATAAAGCTTGCTGAGGAATTCTTTGTATTTGTGATATCAACATGAAAAAAGGAAATGAGATGGAAAACATTAGTAACACAATAGCTCTGGAAGACAGATTAAATGATGAACTGTCAACACAGACAGCTGCCACTCTTGAAGTCCGTATGACAGTTATATGAAATATGGTAAAGAGGCAAAGTAACCAATGGAGGTAATTTCATCCAAAAATACAACTTGAAATTAATCCTCCTGATACGTCATCCAAATATAGACAATATCGGGTTTTTATTGACCTTCATAGTAGCAATGCAGGTATCCAATTTAACACATTTCCCCATCTTTCAGAAAATTTTCCTCTCCTGTCTTTCAGCACCTTTAACTGCCTTTTTCTTCCTTCCAAGTTAGTATTTTTTTTCGAATGTCTTAGAGAAAAGTTACACTGGAGATCTTATCACAGATTCTGAGAAAGTTCAGGTTATTGTAAATTGAAAACTTACTCAGGCAAAAGTAGCTTTTCAGGATGGGTGCCGGGAACTTCAAAATAAACTCTTCAGAGTGTAATTCTACTTGTTATACCTGATCTCTAGGTTACTTTTCTCCTACTGTAACACAGGAGTACATTCCAAGAGTCTTCTTGCACAAATTTTAAAGTAACTAAGTTTTGATGGTCAAAACTTTACATCTAGAGTTACACATTAATTTTTAACTTTTTCATACAATCTTTTTCATAATAAAAAAGAAGTTAAATAATATTACGAAAGAATACTTTTTTTCTTAAATTGGGCCAGTTTCTGAAAGTCATTCCCCAAAAACATGCACAAGCAAAATTCAGAAAAATACCTTTAAATACATATCTGCAAATAGCTGTGTAGAAAACACACATTTCTCCCTCCTGAAGAGAAAATATGGGACATAAACCATATACAATAGTGGCTGAATAAATAAAATGCAATTTAAGCCATCAGTCTTGTAGCTAGATTCTTATATTTTCATAGATTTTGCTAAGATTTTATTCCATTGACTTCAGTGGCCACTGAACAAGATGTCTTCCTACAGATAAAATGAACAACATCTTCATAAAATAATTGTTTCGGGAATTGTTCCCTTTTCAATAGGAGAATACTACTTTACATAAATTAAATTATATAAAAATAGAAATATATCTCACATAGCAAATGTATTTGTTTCTGCATTAGAAATACTCAGATGTCACTCACTTTCTAATCTACAAGTTTGCACTTTGGTAATTAAATCAATTTGTAATTTTTACTTGTGAAGTTATGATGTCTACAGGCAAGGTGCAGTAAACAATAGATGTTCCTACCGTTCCTGAAGTAACAGAGTTATTTTTTCCCTTTTTTTGCTTCAGAAGGTAACCAAGAGGAGTGGCACGAAATAAGTCAGAACGCATCAATTGGATTGACATCAGCTGCAAGGTATAAACAAATTGATTGAATCTCTGATATTTTAGTTTTCAAATTCTGTTGAAGAATATTAAATTAGACTATTATTCAGATAAATCTCCTGTTTGACCTCTGACTTAGAATGAAGCACAATCATTGAATAGCTCTGCAGTGGAGGAAAACCTTGGAGTTTTATTAACAAAATTTCTGCTTCCAGGTCATTTTTACTTCAAGTTTATTCCAAAACAACAGATAAATATTCTTTCTGTCTAACACTCTTCTCTGATGAAAGACCATTATTTTATTGGGATTGTGTACTTACAGGACACAAACGAAACTTTGCTGTGCAGAAGTTGCTAAATGACTTTTACTTGAACCAGATATATAAGGAATATTTATTTTTCTGTTATCACATGAAATGTCAAATTTCTTATCAATTGCAGAATTACAGTCATCACAGAGCTAAACAAATACAGTGATATCCACCTAATTTGCTTTTATGATAGACATTTCCTTAATGAAGTCTTCAGTAAACTTTTTTGTAGAAGTGTTAAACTGTAACCTCCAACCCTTTATTTAAGAGTTCTGTAACTACTCTATAATTAAAACAACAGAAGTGCTTTCCTCTGAAGTATGAATATTTTTGTTAGATCTATCCAGATATTTGAATACATTCCCATGAGGAAAAAAAACAGATGTGTCTTAAGACAGATGGGTCAGACGAATCTAAATTACAGTCTGGATCCATTTTAACAGTCAGAACTCAACAACAACTAAAGAACATAGCTTAATGTCTTGTTTGGAAAAAAGCTGGTGATTTTACCTTAATTATAGTAAATGACAGACTACATCATAAGATTACGAAAAGAACAAGGATTCTCCGTTAAAGCCATGAAATAACAGGAATAGAAACAGGTGTCCATTTCAGCCCTGGAAATGACCCTTCTAATAGACATACAGTGGTTGTACTTTTATTACCTCTTTGAACATAATTTGTCACTAAGAATGCACTTTATTCTAAGCCTCTCAATACTAGCTGTTAGTCACCATGTAACAACCTTAACCTTTTTTCTAGTTTATCTTCCTGAATATTTTGACTCCCTTTCAATCTTGTTTTGCTTTGGTACGTCTATCTCTTTTCATATTAACCCAAGATACCACTTCTTTTTATGAAATACAGAATTAAGACGAGTTTATAAGCTCCATTATTTGGAAAATGTGCCCTAGTTTATCCCAACTCTGTATCAGAATAAGAACAGGGCTTATATCTCACTGGATAAATTCATTTTCTGAAGTTGTGCTCCTCTTGGTTAGACCAATGGCCTGTGTGACCTGGACAGCAGCAGGAAGAGATGCTATTTGGAGAAAGTCTGCAAACCAACCACTTTCTGCAATCTGTTCTTCTCTTCCTTCACCAGCAACCAAAGTTAGTGCATGTAAGGATACATCCCCAACAGTCCTTTTACTTCCAATCTGTGAACCTTTCGTCCAGGAATGTGCCGAATCTCTTTCTGAGTGTGCTAATGTTTTCTGTCTCCACAGCCTCCTGTGGCAGCACATTTTCGAAGGTCACTAACTGCTGATTGAGTCTACTGAAATATCTGAAATCTCCCACTATCACTGTTTCTCTGATATTTGTATCTTGTCCAATCTCATTTCACATTTTCTGGTCATTGTTTTCACCATGGTAGAAAACAGATAGTGCAACCTTCGGACAGCTTGTACGATTAAGAACTGGAGCATCACAGAATCACAGAATGACAGAATCACAGAATCACAGAATAGTAGGGGTTGGAAGGGACCTCTGTGGGTCATCTAGTCCAACCCTCCTGCTGAAGCAGGGCCACCTACAGCACGCTGCACAGGACCTTGTCCAGGCAGGTCTTGAATATCTCCAGAGAAGGAGACTCCACAACCTCCCTAGGCAGCCTGTTCCAGTGCTCCATCACCCTCAGAGGAAAGTTCTTCCTCACGTTCAGACGGAACTTCCTGTGCCTCAGTTTGTGCCCATTGCCCCTTGTCCTGTCACTGGGCACCACTGAAAAGAGCTTGGCCCCATCCTCCTGACACCCACCCTTCAGATATTTGT
>Ga0065711_1037581_pt1 | contig 19689 bp, 9 predicted proteins | sample Hoacrofraction12_FD_59098 | JGI IMG/M metagenome (GOLD analysis project Ga0065711, IMG submission 59098) | Hoatzin crop microbial communities from Cojedes, Venezuela - Epithelial fraction 12 v2 (version 2) | ecosystem: Host-associated > Birds > Digestive system > Esophagus > Crop | place... | reverse complement strand
GGGGGGGGGGGGGAGATAACAGACTGAAATACCACTCTCTAAACTCAGTCATTAAAAAACTTACCTGGGAACAAAGTAGTCATAGCTATTCTGATTCGTCTCTACAAAACTGTCAAGTTAATAGTTAACATATGCAAAATACACAATCCACAAAGTTATTTAAGACATTATGTTGTAAAATGCAACTATTATTGTTTTCCCTTTCCAATCTCACATTCAGTAAAACTGCAAAACATTTCTCCTTCCCTTACATCCACTATCGCTGCAACTATCACTACAACACCAAACAAAACATAGCTCCCCCAGGTTCAATCTTATAACATTTCAGTATGTCTCTACCTCAGAATCTTTAAGTCTCACATAATTAGATGGAAAAACTCCCGATTTATCACCCAGTGTTCCTGTCCACCAGTCGCCATCTTTCTTTGTCACAAGAATCATATCACCTTGTTGAAAAGTTAGGTCTCCTTGTTCAGAACTCTCGTAAGTATACATAGCAATATACTCTGTAAGAGGGAAATAAACACAGAACATGGGAAAGCATTTGAGAAACTGATCAATTATCATTTGCAAAACCTAACTAATATAATGCTATATAATATATAATATATCCACAGGCTAGAGAGAAGAAAAATTTATTTATTGCTATTCATAGAAACCTCAGTATTTAATGCATAAAATAAGATCTGTCAGAACTAAATACAATCTATCAAAAGGCTGCTTCCGGGGGCTATTTTTTTTTTTTCCCAAATAACTTGCTAGTGTAATTAATATGTACATAAATTATTAATTTCTATCATAAACTACTCTGAAAACATGTTTCCCAGTGGTTTCTGTTTTGTGCTGATGACTAGAGTTTTCAGTCTTGGGGATGAAAAGTCCCAGTATCCAAATATCTGTAGATACAGTCTTCATTTTACATATGCTGTTTGGCTCTCGTAGACAATGAATTCTTTCATTACTTCAAGCTTTACATGAAGAGCACACATCTCATTGCATCTTACACAACAGATGGCTGGGAAATGTTAAGACAAAGCCTGAATGTGTTCTGTTTTGTTAAAACACAGTCAACTACTTAGTATTCAAGTGCAAAAACACTAAAGTAGACTGATGTTGAGAAATACAATGCATAATTCAATCACAGAACTACATGAAAATATTTTACATAAATGATTACAAAGAAGATTTTCAGACAATTCAGTAACATTTTCTGTACAGCTTGACGCATTCTTATTTAACTGAGCATTATCACACTTTATGCGGGCACAAAATGGATTTCTGAAAATTACATCCTCTGCTTCTAGGTCCACCTCTGGACCTAGCAGCTGTCCACAATACTTCAGGAGGACTTTCATCCATACGTAACAAAAATGTTCAAGTATTCCGCTGCAGCTGGCAATTGTTCTATTTGCTTGAACACTGAATCTGACCAAAAAGCTTAGCTCAGAGAAGTTCAGCAAGAATTCGAACCACAATTAACTATCCTCAGTGAAAGCTAAGACACGATTTATCTAACAACTGCAGCTGAATAACACACACATCTATTTGTACACATGTATACATGAACACATACATTAAGTATCATAATGTGTGCTATACACATGGAATTTTTCTTAAATCTTTTAAATGTAACAGAAGATGCTAAATCCATGCTTTATTATTTCTCAAAAATACATCTTTTTAAAAAATATTTTATTAAAAAGTTGTGTTCCTTTTTAATACAAACATATAACCTGATGTATGCCATACTTGACAAAAAAGACTTGGCATTTCTACAATTGCTTTTCCTCAAACACAGTGAGTAAGACTAGTTGTATTTCAAAATAACTGATTATTTCACTTTCTTTTTTATGTGGATCTTTACTATTCCCTCCTTTTAATTTCTGTAGTGCTTACGCCAGTGGCAAATTAAATACATCGGTAACCAAAGAGACTCTTCCACTTAAAATTGTACATAGAACAGTATTTGAAAAACTTAAGGTGTGCTGTAGAGACTACATACAAATGCTCATTTGTAACCTGTATTTAGGTTCTTTGACTTACTCTGACTGTGATTTAAATTAACCTAGCCGACTCTGCACTGAAGTGGATTAAGACTGCCCACTCAGTCTGTTAGCACAGCTCGTGTGGAGATATTAAAACTCCAGCTGAAGCGTGGTAACAGCCAGGAATACAAGTCTGTTAAAACCTTTCAGAGGCCTGACGATTATCTGTCTGTGCTCCAGGCTCCACCTTTAAAGATGTGGGGTAGCCTTGACCATAAGGATAACAACATTCTATAACCGATTGAAATTTCCTCAGTTAAGAGCTTTAATGAAACACTGGAAATGAGTTTCAGGTGAAATTAAGACATTTATTAATAATTCCTGTCATCATGAAATACATGTACAGATGTGCTTATTTGGCCCTCTGCAAAAAAACATTCCATATTTGGAATTGTTACCAAAATATTTACACAAGAAACAGTACAAGCTACACAAGATATTTTAAGGGCATATGAAATTATTTCTTCTCTATACACAACATACATAAATTCTTACTATAATAATTTTAAATCATTCTAGAGGCAAATTTATTTGCACTTCAATTTTAACAAGCCTGATCTTAAAACACTAAGGTCTGATTCTAAGCTTGTTTTTGGTAATAAGCGGACTTACTCTATTTAATTACACAGTAAAATACTGTGAATGCCATTCAGCTTGAAATGCTTACCTTCACCTGACATAGCTGCTTTTGTTGCTGGTGATGCTACTCTTTTCAGACTAGCAGGACTTTCTGAGGAACCAGAATCCATGCTTTAGAAGAAAATAATGGTTATTTAAGAAATTAAATCTTCAGAAAATATATTATAATATTTAAATAATAAGAAATGCACATGCATCCATAAGCAATTTCCTACATTTTAAGAGAGCGTAAATGTGAAAATTAAAGCTTTTAAGCACAATGGCCAGTCATGGTTACATTTAGGTAACTGCCTTAAATACATAAGTTTCTGCACCTCCTCTTCTCCCTCAGAAAAAAAAAAATCTACAATCATTCTCATCTGTTTTACTAATGTTAATGTTGCCTTCACATTACACAGAACCAGATTTTGATTGTTTCATCCTGTAAGAGTAATGATAAGTGATAAAGTTTTGAGGCACACCTTTTCATTTTGGGGGAAGATAAGCTATGACTTACATAGCTGTAATTCATGAAATCCAATACAGTAATTCTTTACTTGCAAGTCACATAAAATTAAGACCATTTGTTAAGCTTCAGATCTTTTGTTGGCGACACATGACCCAAGGAGAACTGAGGTCAGTTTTCTTATTCATCACATGAATTTCTAGGGTTGAAAGTCAAAAAACCCCAGAAAAGAGTCATACAGAAAAAAGTATTTTTACATAGTAGATTCTAAACTTTAAAATTCAAGTGTGCAACTCTTCATATTTATTTAATTATTACAGTATAGAAGTAAAGTATAGTAAAAGCAAATAAAATACCTCGTTGACTTCCTAATGGGACCTGAAATAAGCTTCACGTATGATTTAGGAAACCACCCCTTTTGTCCTTGAACCTCTCCAAACCACCACATATCTTGCTGCTCCAAAACTGTGATGATATCATTTTTGTTGAAATTAAGGTGGTTGTCTTTTTTTGCTCTCCAAGGATATAAAGCCTGTGCTTGAAGCCCCTCCACTTTTTCACCCTAATGCAATATTAAAAAAGAGAGAAGTCAGTCATGCCCCACCATTCATAAAGAAAGCTGCCTAAGGAATTATATTCTTATGCTACTTATATAGCAACAAAATACACAGACTCTCTCTCAACTGTATAAAGCAAAGTAAGTCAATTAAACTTGAAAAGTAATGCCAGAAACATTTACAGTCCTCCTACATTTCTATCTGTTAAGGCATAATTGATACAATGCAAGATTATCAGAGGTTTTGCTTAAGAGCTAAATTAAGTTTTATAATTAAGACATACATTTAACAAACCTTCATGAAGCTAATTTGGCAGGACTTAAAGTAAACTTCATGGAAAATAATGCTCTGCTGCAAGTTATTCATTGTACATTCCAATTTTTTTTTTCCTCTAAGACACTAAGATATTTAGCATTTTTCAGAACACATTAGCTTACAAGAACAGTACGTTGTTCAGTTGAGGAAAAGGAAATGCTCTAACAGATGGACAGCATTCATCTGATGTGAAGCTTTGCCACTGCTATTCCACTTCACTACATAATCCACTTTGGAGTGAAGGTTAATGTCATGTGAATCAGGAAAGCCTCAAAGAAGTGACCCAAAACTGGCATCCTGCCAAAACATTAAGACTGGACCAGCAAAGTCTAAAAAAGCCAGCACAGAACAGCAGAACAGAAATCGCTTCATGTTTAAGTCTGCCATGGATTTTGCAAATGCACATACACTACCTGTTCATCACCTCAAATTCAAATAGCTCACCTATCTCAGGGGGCTGTTTTAATGCATGGTCAAGGCTCATACTTTGCTTTCCAAACATTTGTGCTGGGTCAGACTAGTTTTAACAAATATAGGTGCTCACCTGACCCAAGACAGGAGAGGGAGATGATCCTGTAACAGTGGCAGGAGTGAAGGCTGATCGCTGCCGCGGCTGCCCCGCACTGGGAACAGTCAAAGATGGCTGAGCTGCCCAGGCATCCCAGTTATCAGTCTCTGGTTTCTCACTAGTGTTTGTTGGCCATCTGAAAATAAGGGAATCATGTTTTCAACTCAATAAAAACACTGATGCAGCGAGATCATGCAGAGAAAAATTCTACATTCTAGCTTAATTTATTTTAATTGAATATTCCATGAGCATCATAACTCTCAGGTGGAAGTAGTGCAATCACACATCGGTTAACAATACATTTATCTTAAAAAGGCAATCTCGAAAGTTGCTTGTCCTTGCTACTTAAGGCCAGCTGTTCCTGTAATATAGTTTTATGTCTTAGCTGTGCCCCAATACAACAGAAGTTCAAGCAGTGCAGTCTATATTATATACAGTGGAAAGAGGCCACTTAAAAGAAAAAAAATAAATCATTCTCTTCAAAACTAGTTTGAAATCTTCACACCTGCATGCCACTGACCTCTCGCATCCCTTTTCCCTTATACATCATTTTGCTGCTTCTCCTTCAAATCCTTACCTTTTTTCTTTTGCTTAAAATTATTTCCTACTGATTTCTTTCAAGGAGTTTTATGCAACCTCTTATCCTTTTTGTTATCTCTTGTCCTTTAAAACGCCTACTAAGTCTCATAATCCACATCTCTGCCTCCAAATACCCACTTAAATGAACAAAGTCCCCTGAACTCTAGGAGTGTAAACAAAGCACCTATCTTAAACCTAAATTTCCTTTGTGCGTTGCTTGTGATATTAGTTGGAGTAATCAATTCTTGTCCACCTAGACTGTAATAGTATCCAAAGGTCACAACCATCCCTAACCCCTGTATCATGTCAAGGACAGCATTATTAGTGTAAATGCTCTGGGACTTGCTTTGTGTTGATCATTGATTTTTATGAAAAGCATGAAAGAATGTATTATCCACCTAGGGTAGAAACAGCTTTGTCACAACTATGATTTATTCAAAACAATAAAATCCAGTATGTGACAGACATCTCCAGGAATCTCAAGATTTAGTCTTACCCTCCTGCCTCAGAAAAACAGGCTGTTTGTGGTAAAACAGAAAAAGTTTAAATAACTGGTAAAACTGTGATCTATTTGATGAAAATTTTGAAATGGAATGTATTATGAACTGTAATATTGCACTAAGATATTTAGATTTTAATTTATCAATATGTATTACACGATCAAAAGATAAGACAATTACTTACCCAACCCCATTTACATAGGGTTTACAATACTGCACAAAGCATTGAGTTAGCAAGACATCTAGAGAAGGGCACGTGTTCTACTTGCATCAATCTTATTAATGTTGTGATAAGGAATTAATAGATCATCTTTTCATGTTAACTCTGTCATTATCGTCTTTTGCATAATCCATGTTGGAAATCTTCAGTGATGACTGGTGTCAACTAATTTAAGACAAGGAAGGTGAACACCTTGGGATTTCCACCATGTCACCATCCTTGACTTAGGAATGGCTCCTATTTGTGATATGCCCTTCTGCATTGCTCAGACAGATATGATGAGAGCATGGTGAAAGTTCCACAGGGCTGTGATTTTAATTATTTACTATGGAAAAAATATTTCCTTCAAACAAGCTATTTTTATTTTGCGATCTTGATACTCTGTGTTAGCAGCCATCACAGTCAAATTGATTAAAAAGGACTCTACCACATTTAAGGTGATAACCACTACCCAAACATACGTTGAACTGAAGTCTGCCCAGTTATTGGCAGTTGCAGTACACTCTGTAGCAGCAGGAGTTCCTAGCGATGTAGTGGTTTCATGCACAGAAACTTTAGGTGCAGCAGCTGCCTCAACTGCTGGCTTTACAGAAGCTGGAACTTCATTTTCAGGTATTTTCTCTGCATAGTTTGCAGGGAACCATCCAGTTTTCCCCTTCAGTTCTCCACCAAGCCACCCTGGTTCTCCAGTCTGGCTTTCATCCACCTGTAGATGTATTAAGTTACAAGGTTAAGAAACATAACATACAAATGGAATTTTTATTGAAAACTATCTATCTATCTCACCCACAGTAATTAACTTCCTCTAGTTACAGAGACATAACACCTTCATTACAAATACAAGTTCCAACTAGCTAGAATTTTTTGTTGTTACTTAATTTACCTTTGGAGGATTATGTCCATAGCTATTCCTTCTACGGTGTGTAAATAGATAAGGGAACATTTTTGCAATGCAATACTGCTTTGCAATTCTTTTTTTTTTTTTTTTTTCTTTCTTTTTACCCCAAAGCCAAAATCAAAAGCATTTCTTGGTCACGAAGTAACAAAGTTTTATTTCAGTCCTAATGCACAAGGCATTTTTAAATATTTGCTTGGAAGTTTGTGATAGTACAGCAGACTTGGGAGAAGTGAGTTCCAGAGAAATCCCTTAAACACTGATATTTCTGGTTTGACCAACACAAAATGCAGTTTTTAACAAGTTTTCCTAGATTTTCTCTTGCAGAAAACACAACGAAAAAAACCGACAGCATATTAAAAACAACACCCATCGAACAATTAAAAACAAATCCACGTATTTGCTAATGTATTTACACAAAACAATTTCACGGTAAGTTTTCATACATAAATTTGCAGGCCTCTGTTTTTTCCCCTCATTCTGGTAGCTTTGCCAAACCATAAAGGGCTGGATGAAACAGGGCTATTTCTGCAGCCGTATTTTAATTCCTAGTTATTGATTATTATAATCTTATTAAGCTACAGTTTTGCAAATTTCACACTTTCCTGATAACTTTTCTTAAACATTTCACACATTTGTTCTCCAAACTCTACTGGCAAACTACTGTCTTAGTCTGCTATTTCAACAAAAGCAAACAAATTAAATTCTGTGAGCTGCAGCTAATCACATTCAGCAAGAACGGAGAAGAAAAGTAATTCACTATTGCTGCCCGTGGTGAATTCATACGGTGGCTAAATGCCTCCAAGGCAATGTCAGTCGCAGAAACTTTTTAGAATAAAAAAGGCAATAATTGTATCCGGTAATAATTTTGGTAAATTTGGTGTTATAGCTATCTAATCTCTTTCACAGATCGAAAGAACCTAATTAGTCAAGCGAATCCTTACATATGAATAGGGTTTGCACCTTTGACATGTAAATAACACCTACTTTGTACAACAGTCGGCTGTGCCCAGCTGCAGACTCCCCAGCAATGGTCAAGCCAGCAGTAAAACCCGGCCAGTAATAGTGTCAGATGACCAACCCTACACGGTGGCTGTTTTTTTGGCAAGGATTTCTCTCATCTGTTTAGGCCAGTAGCAATCAGTATTTCAAAATACGTAAGAGTTTCAAATGCCAGCTTAACTCAAGAGTTGACTGTGGCAGATAACAGTACAGCAGCCAGAGATGCTTCCATCTGATACTTATAAATCACCTGACTCTACTTCCTAAAAATTCATTATCAATGTGAGAAATTTGTTGACAACAGAATATTTCATGAGCTAAGGAATAAGAAATAGTACCCTTTTCAGTCCAAGGAATTTTCAGTATATGACATTATACAAAAATAGCATATGGTAGTATCTCAAGCTAGATGCTTCTACAGTTGGAAACACACCTATGAATGCACTCTATTGATTTTAACAAAATATAATCTGACCAGCTGCTTGTTTGGAGGAAAAAAACATTAGTGGCAGAAAAAATTATTTGTGCCAATGGTGCAAACTAGTCCCTCTAGACTAATGGTGAGACCATTCTTTTGCCTAGCAGTGCCTGAAACCAAAGCAGCAAAGCTTCTGCCTCTGATTGTCCCTGGGCTACTCCTTTGAGCTGCTGACAGACTGCTTTGCTTTAGGCCAGTTGTTCACTCTTTAACTGCCTTCTGTTGTAATTTGTATCCCACATCCCTCTTCTGGTCCAAAACAATCCATTACTTCTGCTTTTTGTTGGGTCCATCTTCTGTCTCAGTCCCTACTAACCCAAAGCAAACCTAGAAATAAATGGACTACATGCTTGACCGGTTCAATGTGGGTTTACTGCAGTGCAGAGCAAAATTTCCACTGCAGCACCGAGTAGGATTGTTAAAGCTGCAGTATGAGCGATGGAAGGTCACAGCAGAGGATGAGTCTTGGAAGAGAGAGGGAGAAATGGATTATCAGCACATGATGCGAAGTTGAATAATCTAAACGGTAATAACAGTCACACAGTTTCTACTCTCATTCAATTGGTCAGGTAGTAACTAGAATCACTAACATATAAAAGAATCAGGACTGAAAAGCCAAAAATCTGTTATGGTGATGTTCTAAAAACTGCATCTCTGAAATGAATCATAGTCATACAGAAACCACTGTGATTTTTCAGAAATAAATGTTTTGTACAAGCAGAGGGAAGAAAAACCTACCAAAGGGTTTTGAAAACAACCAATTTAATGTCTCTTTAAAAGACAGTTTTAAGTTAAAATAATTCATAGAACCACCTATTAGGATAGTCAAATTTATGCTTATTCAAAACAATTAAGCCTTCCTTGTATACTCATGAAAAGGCACTTAGAAGAATAATTTTAATGCTGTAATTCATTAAAAAGTCTGGTTTCTCAGTTATATTAAACGTAATTTGCATCTGTTTTGTAGTACAGTACTGGAACTTAAAATAAATTCCTACGAACCTTTTAAAAATTAATTTGTTCTAACTTCCCTATATTTTTACACCCACCATCCTCAAGTCCCTACGACAAACTATTCCAGATTATTTTTTTTCCAAAAGACAATTAGACTTTAAATGTACAACTGAAGAGTACGGGCTTATTTTTTATTTATTCAACCCTACTCTAGAGCCACGGCTTACAACTACTTATTTCTATCGACTGAACACAAGTGACAGGAGTAACAGCAACACAGCTCTTCGCAGCATAAGCAATAGGTCCAGTTAGTATCTCTGGCAACAGAAGGGCTGGTTTTGCAGTGGCCTACTCCACTTTGACCTGCCTGTGTATCACCAACAGTGCATGCACACAAAAAGAGAAGCCCTGTTTTATGGTAGATATTCACTCTACATACAAAGCCAAATCCTTCTACTCTCTCAAACAGTATTTAATCAAAGCTAAACAGAGTACTATTTTCTGTTTAGTTCAACTATCTATCCATTTAATGACCATTTTAATTCTACTCCACTTGTAGGTTTTTGATCTGGATATTTTGAAGCTACTGGAATTCCTGTTATAATGTTCAATGTAAGTTCTGCAGGCCAGAGGCCATATGCTGACTACGCCTACACAGGATCTAACACAATGAGGCTGTCTATGTGTCTAATACAAAGAACATTCATTCTAACTCTCACAATCAATAACCAACAAAACTGATGAAAAATTATCATTATGAATTTGTTTCAAACTTTCCATGGAAGCTTCTTTATGAGCTTCCTGTTTTACTTATATTCTCCTGCTGTCAGAGCCACTACAGTTCAGTAATTCAATAATTCACCTGGATTGCATTGAATTATGTTTAAATCAACTGTATTATATAAAATATTATCCGCAACAACAGAATCCATTCATTTACTTCAAGCTGGAGCCTCACAGCAGCCAATGCCAGCAGGACTTGATTTGTGAGCGAGCTATCAAAAGAATTCCATACATTGTATACACATATTCATATACATAATAGAAACTTAACTTCTTGAAAAGAGCCCTGAAAGAGGCATGGCTTTCTTGGCCCAGACAAAAGCTTGGTGAAGTTATAGTTAGGATTATAAATCCATCTATCTTGCAGTGAAAGAAACTTAAAGTACACAGAAAGATAAGAAGCAGAGAAATCAGAAATCCAAGTTGAGAGAAAATATAAAAATCCTGTAATTAAAAAGTGGAAGACTTCAAAAAAATACAGCCCACACCCCACACATTCTCTAAACACGAGATACATCAGTGCTACAGATAACTAACACGTACTGGAAAGTCAGGCAGAAGAAAGCACTGCTGAAATTTGCAAACACTCTTCCTTTCAGAATAAACCCTCATCCTTCTCCCGCCTTTCCACCAAGACAGGTCTCAAGATTCATGCACAGTGTAAAAGTGCATTACACTGTTGTAGAAACTATTTACAAGCTATACATCTATTAAAGTCACAAGTCATTCTGACATAATGAATTCTGCAGTCCTATTTACATCCAGGATTCAGGCCTGGTTCCCATGTGCGCAATGGATTTGGGCTTCAGCTGGATTCTTTGCTCACAGCAGTTACAGTTTAGGTGGTATCTTCCGTACAGCTATATGATTACAGGACATGATTGCACAAGCCTCCACACACAAAGCTGTTTATAAGCATTAGAAATGGTGAAATGCTAAATTTGCCTATGTTAGAACACAGTTATTCTAAGCAGTACTTTTTTATTGCACACAGTAAACTCCTAACTGTATGGGTCCACTTAACTACAGAGTTGCATTTATGTCATAAATTAGACACACTTTAACATGTAAGCTTGTAAATTATTATTTTCCAAAAAACGTAACTGACTTGAACCTTTTAGAAGCACAGGACAGGACAAACACTTAAGGACAGAGAAGAGTCTAGGAGTCCAACTGCCCATTATCAAAAGTAAGTTCTGGTCCACTGCACTTGAATTACTTTTGACAATGTGAGCTAGTTTGTTAATTTCACCCTAGATGAATTCAAAAACAAGTAAACCACATGGTAACAAAATCTGTATTTATGAAAATTAATAAATTGCATAGACTTCCTAACAGTCATATAGCACACTTACCCATTCCCTTTTAACCTCCATCAGGAAAGCAATGATTTAAAGCAAGGCAGAATTATAAAACATTTCACAAAAGTGTCTTTCTTATATTAACTTTTCTAGGAGTAGCGCATTTAAGCAATTACTACAGAGCAGGAGATAAATCCCACAAGAATCAGTTATTGGGGTTTAATTACTGTCAAAAGTAAGTTAAATGAAGAAAATTGAGAGCAGTTACTCTACTTCTGCAGAGTAAGTTAAAATAAAGTCCAAAAGAAGACTCAGATTACCACAAAGTCTCTACTTCAAACTTACGAAGGGCTCCTTAAAATCATATATACTGGCAAAAATGTTATTTCCTTGCAAGTCCACCTAATAGTGATCAGTCTTCTTCAAGGAAAAAAACAGTTTACTTCTATGCCTAGGCTACAACCTGTTCCCAGGAAAGCAAGACACAGCATTTTTCAATAGCCTAAGGAGACCCATGTACCTATATCCTCTCTCATTTAACAGCTGACTGACCAACACTATTTCTTGACACAGAATAACAACACATTGCATTGTTATTCAGAATGGCACTTGGCCTCTTCCAGAGTCATTCAGTAATGCTACTAAACCAGGATTCACCTTTTATTTTCCAAAAGCACATTCTAATGTCAGGAAGACTTCAGTGTGACATAACTGAATCAATTTAAAAGCAAACAAACAAAAAAACCACAAAAAAAACCCATAAAGGCTGAGAGATGAAGGCTTATCTCCCCAGAATATATGCTTTTTAAAAAATAGTTTTCATTACAACTTATGAGAGTCTACAAAGTGTATTTTTTCAAAAAATTCATTCTTACTAAACTGTGCCAAAATGCAATAGCTCTTAATATCTGTTTTGTTGGGTAGAATACTATAAGGAATATACTTTCCCACAGTGAACAAGGTATCATTCAATAGTTACACTAAGATTTTTCATTATTAATAGACATATGCATGTTAAGACCATACTAGTAATTTATTAATATTAATATACACATTTAATAACTGCAGTCATTAACAACAGAACTATAATTTTAGAGATAATTAGAGACAAAAGCAGAATATCACTTCAGAGTTTAACACAACAGTTATAGGCTGACCATATGCCCATATCTCATCATCTACTTCAAAAAAAGAAAGGAAATTATTTTGTATCAACACACCTGCAACCAAATTTTTGGGTACTGAAGTTTCAGTTTTTTAGAAATTACATTTTATCTACTGTACCCTCTTTAAAATAAATGTAAAAGTACCTCACAAAAGAGCTAAGTGGATAAAAAACCCCAACAGAGTAAATTATCATACAAACAACTCCAATTGTACTAAACCATTATGTCAAAAACTGTCACTAAAAGAGTTGTATAAAAAATTTCCATTATTACTGAAGAAATATCACCACCATACAAAGACTATGTTAATGTTCATCTGATTATCACGTAGCCATCTTGTAGCTTAGCGCAATTGTTTCACATAGTGTTACACGGGACATCACATTCTCTTAACAAAGGCAATTTGACAAATTAAAAATTTTACACTGCTGTTGTACTATACTTATAAAAAGGTAAATTTCTTGTTAGGAACATACTTTATTTATTAAAGCCAGTTTTTGATTCCACACATAATAGCCATTCTCTCAATAGAAAGTAACAGTAACTTTATTCCCTAGGTACCGTGGAGACAAGAAACCTCTCACTGAGGTAACTTCTGCATAGGAACCTTTTCAAACGCATTGACAGACACACACAGCTCAGCACACTAAAATTGATACGATCTACCTATAGATTATGTTTAAACTCTACACCTACTTACGAACTGTAAGAAACCAGCCACTATTATAATGGGGTTACTGTGTCGTATCATATCACCTCGGTATTCACTGAAATATTTTTCTGAAGTTTATAAAAAATCTTGCCATATATAATTTCAATCACACAAGTGCAAAAGCTTAAGTAATTTTTTTCAAGTAATATTACAATCCCTTCTTACCATGACTATGTCGCCAGGCTGAATAGTGATTTCATCATGGCTTCTCGATTCAAAAGGATACAGTGCTCGATAGTACACTATTTTTACATCCTCCTGAGCAGAAATGGTTATAGGAGCTTTTTCTAAGCAAAGGAAAAAATCACACAGATACAAAGGGGGGGAAAAAAAAAATCAAAACACATTATTTTTAAATATTTGAAAAATGAGGTGAAAGTGGAGACAAAATTGTCTCACACTGTCTGTAGGAAGTATATTATCTGCCTTTTACACAAGCGGAAATACAAAAATGAATTATTCAAAATTCAATTTATTTTCTAAACATCAGGTAAAATATTACTGTATTTCTACGATATACACAGCTATTTTCACAGAAAGAATCATGTACTTATGATGCAACATACATGACTTCTCAAACGTTTTAATGATTTTGCACGTGAAACCTGATCAGCCATAGGTTCAATTCAAACAGCAATGTTCTTGTATACATCTATGGTATCCCAAATGCTTTTAGAGCCTGCTTGTGTAGCAGCTTCATTTGCAGCCTGACTATACTTCCAAGACAGATGTTGCAAAATGTCCTAGTATAAACAGATTGGCTGAAAAGAGGTCACTTACAGATCGTGTTTTAAAATAATTACAAGCTAAAGATGCATTATTAGAAAAAAGAACAACACAGAAAAAACCCAAAGATATAAGCTAAATTGCTCTTGTATATGCATTTCCTGGTTTGCCTATCTGGTCATAAGTGTCCTCTGCTACTCTGCACAAATAAAACCTAGCAAGAGGACATATTAGATCAAGTCAATTCTAGATTTGGGCTAAAAGATAGAAGTTAATTTTCCCTCTACACAATCCTTTGATCAAGTATTTCATTCCCAATCAGTTCTCTTGTGTATGTATGTATCAAAGCCACTTAAAGGGGAATCATAAGTCCCAATACGGGCAAAAAACAGGTTATAATGCAGAGAAAAATCTCTCAGCTGAAAGTGATTGTGTACACACCAGAAAAAGAGGATTAAATCTTAGACTTCAGGTCATTTATTCAGTAAACAACATGCATGGAGAAGGCGGAAGAGAAAAAAGGATAACTGAACGGCATATTGCTACTAGTCTAAAAAAATCCCAAAGCATATTTTCCACACCAAAGTAAGAATTGTAAAGAGAAGTACAGAACTAATTTTTTTACATCTTGCATCAAGATCTTAGAGCTAAGATTCTCTCTTCATTTGGCACTGTGAGTCTCACCATCTATACTTTACATTCTGCTAAACACCATACTTTTAGGAAGAATAGTGAACCCTGAAAAAACCACTTTTTGGAGTCTAGAACTCAATCCATACGTGATTTTCTTTAACAAGACTAGCAATGCAATCCTGAAACATAATATTCTTCTCTGTTAAATGGAAAGACAAAACAGAAAAGAATTGTTCAAGAGGTATGTGAAATAGCATTTCTGGATTTTTTTTCTCTACCTGCATTTGACCAAGGAGCCTGGACAGCTGGCTTGACTGGCTCTTGATGTGGCTGGAAAAGCTTACTCAGTTTCTCTTGCATTTCCTGTTTCCCCTTATCCTCACTTTCCTTCTTCTTGGTTATTTCTTCCCTTTTTTGCTTTTCATCTTCCTGAATTTTTTTGGGCCACTGAAGTTCTTCTTCTGGTTGCACTCGATCAAGCCGCTGTTTATCTCGTTCCTGGATTCGCCTGTTGGACAATTAAGGTGTTTTTTTAAGCCAGCCAAACAAAAGACAACAGAAGTTAGTTGTCCTTGTATGTGATCTATAGTATAAAGTGTACTCTTTATGGCTTTTGCATACCCTGTAAGAGCTGTTAATTTTATTTTGGTGAGTTATCAATCACTCCACAGCATCTTCTTACACAATGACTCCTAGAGGGCAAAGGAGAAATGTTCAGAAAGATTTGCTATGACTCCATATGTGTTCATAAAGAAAGAGCTGTGACTCTCCGACAAGTGAGAGAACACTACCTCATGTAACCTACTACTAAGTGCAGGCCTCCATTACTTTGTGTTGCTCTGTCTTTGCAATTAAAAAATTATCTTTGGTACAATTTTTTATTTTAACTTACGTATCAATTCTGTACCTTTACAATATGATTCCACAGAACTCTAAAACAAGTACAGAGCAACCTGAACATACAAAAATGATAAACTAGTTATGTTTTGGAGCTGAATGCAACACCGCAAAAAACATTCAACACTCTTTTTTCTTGACAGAGTTCTTCAGAGATTTGTGAATGCTAAACTTGACCTTCTTTATTGAGACTGTGATGTCTTCTCCTCTACAATGACATGAAAATAAATATATTTACCTGTGTTTTTCTAATTCTTGTATGAAACTTTACACAGGTCTCTCAGAACAGTCTCTTACTCAGCTCGCAATGCTCTGAAAATTATAAGCTTCCAGTACGTTACACTTTCAGTCCTACCTCTTCAACTCAACATTGCAGCCTCAACTTGGGGATTCAACAATATTTGTATATTCTCTTTTCATAGTTTTCCATGGAATTCATAAATCCTATGCAGTTGTTTTAAGTGATGAACCATATGGAGAAATGAGGAAGAAAAAGAGAAAAAAAGTATCTCCCTTGGCTAAAGAAACAAAACTCCTTGGCACCCAAGAACCCAGACACAAGCGCTTCGGTTCCATGTAACTGTAAGGCTGCTTTCCGAAATCTCTTCCCAAGCAGCCTAACTCAAGCAATATGAGTATCCCATTATATCAGCATTGCAAGTTACCGTTTTCATTTGCCTCACAATTCCTTTTATTTAATCTAGGCCTTAGATATCAGCTATAGCTATCACCAGACATGTTCAATAACCAATTCTTATCATAAAGTTTTCCCTGAAACCCAATAAGCAGTAAATTATACACTTCAATTTTATCTGCTCAGCACTGACTTCAGCTCTAAAATGCGGGAAGAAGTCAGGAATACCAATTAAACAAATTGGTTCTGCTTATTTTCTCAAAGCCACCAACACCCCCAGGTAAGAATCCAAACAGCCAAATCAGAAAAAAAAAAAAAGCAGTAATCAGAAAGTACGGCAGTCCTGAACCTCCTGTCGAGGGGGAAGGAGTAAAAATATCTGCAAGCTTCACACGGCACTCCTGCAGAACTATTCGGAAAATTTCACATTCTCAACTGCAAAAGCTAACAAGTCCTTCCCCTCTAACAGGACACAACAGAAGAAAAGAATAAATATTCCCTGCTAGAAACAATTTGCACCAATAAAGATAACTCTAAAGGGCTGTAACAGATGCACAGTGCGCTTTATTTTGTTCCATGACTTATTCCACTTCTATACTTTCTTCATACTTACAAAATTAGTGACAAATGCATGACAACAAGCTGGTCAATACAGACTTGGCGTCCTATACAGAACATATTTTGTGCAAGAACAACATGAATTTCTGTCCAAAAACTGTGTGGAAAAAAAAAATAATTTCTTAAGGGGAAAAATCCACTTGCAAAACTTTTTTTTCTCTGCACCAGAGGGCAAAAGTCTAATCTCTATCAATGTAAGTTTTGAGTTGACAAGAATATTTTCTGAGACATGTCAAGGTACCTAGTATCTAAGATGGCAGCTACTAACTTACAGGCTCAAAAAAAATCTCTGGTTCTCATTGAAATCGCTGACACCACTTCAGTATTCCACACCATTATATCACGAGTAGAGGCTGACACACCAATGCGAAGGATATCACTTCCTCCTCTATGAAATACTGCTACATTTTTCTGCCTTCAATGCAAAGCCATCTAACAAGTTAATAAATTCATTATTCTGACAACCTCCTATTTTAATCACTGGATTTGTCCTTTGTATGTTAATATGCAAAGTATTTAGAGTCAATTGCTCAGCAGTTTTGTTACAACACTGCAGCTGCACCACAGAGGCAAACTGAGCTCAATTTTCTTTTGACTTGAGTCGTGTCTTGCCTGGTGAGTTTAGTTAGACGGCCTTTAGATGGGAAATTGAGTTTTTAATTATGTTTCTAGTAGAGTGATTAAGTCTTCCCAATTTCAAGAGTGAGAAGAGCAGACAAAAATGTATCTTGGGGGCGTGCGGGGTATGTGTGATTTCTTTTTTCCTTCCATAGAAACTGCAGAATCTTCTTCTTTGATTGTTATTGTAATATTGTGAGTTGAAGACAAGTAAGGGAGGAAGCAGAGACAGAGAAGCTAAAGAAACACAAGTCTAGGTGTGAGCGCCACAGCTTGCGGTTAGGAACAGGAGACATGTCATTCTGCTCTTTTCCTTACCTAAAAACACCTGATGCATTAATTATTGTGGAATATAACCGCTAACCTAGGATTTACCTATACATGGTTTTACTCTCTAATTTCCTTTTTTCTCTCACCAGCTGCATTCTACCACTCAGCTATTCTTATACAAAATGCCAAGAGTAAGCTCTATTCATCTGACTCAAATGTAGGGTTTTTTTTCCCCTCTGCACTGTGTAGTACTCCCATAATCATACAATTCAGCAACGAATTAGCCTTACGAAGCACACTTCTCATTCAAGGATAAATCAAAAGATTCTCCGAGTTTTAAAAGGGATCATCTGCACTGAAATGAAACTTGGTCTAGGTCTTGGGTATTCTTGCCATTTAGTGATATATTCTTTGACATGAGATTATGCTCCTGGAAATGCAAAGTTTACCTTAGTTGTTTGCAAAATACTTCACATTCCCAGAAAGGGCTTAAATTAGAGCAGTTTGTTACCTTTGAGCTTCTTTTTGCTTTTCCAGTTCTACTGTCTTCCTTTCTTGTTCCTTCTGTTTCAGCCTCTCAGCTTCGAAGTTCTTTTGCTTCTGTAGTTGCTGTTTGTTATGTATTTCTCTCAGCTCCTAAAGAAACAGTAAACTATGTGTAAACATATACTGTGTGAATCATAACTAATGACTCCATATATATTTCATTGTGAAGTAACAAAACTTGCAAATGTTTGGATATCTCTGTTCAAACTTACAGTATTGCCAAATGCATTGACAGACATTTAAGGCAGATTTCAAAAATCTATAAGCCACTTGCTGTTTTCCTATTTCCAGCCATACATTCTGAGATGTTAAAGAGTTAAGAAACAAGAACACCTTTTTTAAATGGGACTAAGAAGTTGACAAAAGCTTGACAAAGCTTAATCTGAAAGGTCACTTCCATTTTATTTTGTTTACTGGTTTGTTGAATTCATTTATTAAATTCCACACAAAAATCTGCTTTCTAAGCTGCTCATAATAGCAACTGTCTCTGTTAATTGGTTTTATTTTGAAATTAATAGTGATTTACTAAAGAATATTCAGGATTGTTTTATACCCAGGAGACTGAATTCCTTAAGCCATATCTTTGGGATGAATCATGGCACACAGAATATTCATCCATATACAAGTCAGTTTTCCTCTAATTAATGGAAAAGACATTGCCTGAAACATTAAGAATATGAATGACAATAAAAACATCACCTTTTCATCAAGATTTGTTTTCTGCATTAACAGCTATTAACACAAATGCAAATTTTATCATGAATCTCTTTGCATAACCTAGAATTTTGCATCTGAACTCCTCAGTTTTAAAAGGAATACAGGATTTTTTTTAAAAAGGAGAAAAGGAATAAAGAAGTTCTTTTAAAAGAAAGAAGGAAAAAGGAAAAGGAATAAAGAAGATCACCTATGACAACTGAAATTTTTCACTGAAAACAGTTCACTTTAAGAAATATTTCTAATGAAAATATAGTACAGACAAAAACATGCAGAGAAAGTTTGTAGTAGGAAATTGTTTCTAAATCTGTATCTTAATAATGTCTACTTTTATTGAAATATGGTATAACTTGCATCATGCAGTTTTAGTTCTTGTATCCTTAAAAGCTTTATCTTAATTCATTCAGGGACTGAAACAGTTAATCTTGAAAGTATTTGGATAGTTGTTCAGAAATTCATAATCTGCAAATTAGCCAGGTGAAGATTTCCTGCAACTATTCTCATGCACTGACCAAAATGTAGACAATTGCATAAGAGCAAAAAAAAAACCCAAACCCCAAGTATCAAGTGATTCAAAGGGACAAAAATGAGAAAAGTTTCAGTAACTTAATTTCACGACATTATTAGTAACTTAGAATCATAGAATCATAGAAAGTTTTGGGTCGGAAGGGACCCCTAGAGATCATCTAGTCCAATCCCCCCGCAGCAAGCAGGGACACCACTAACTAAATCAGGTTGCTCAGAGCCCTGTCCAACCTGGTCTTGAATGTTTCCAGGGATGGGGCCTCCACTACCTCTCTGGGCAACACGTTCCAGTGTTTCACAACCCTCATTGTAAAGAATTTCTTCCTTATATCCAGCCTAAACCTACCCT